>Ga0126336_10002665_pt1 | contig 10282 bp, 6 predicted proteins | sample SidCmetagenome_FD_92530 | JGI IMG/M metagenome (GOLD analysis project Ga0126336, IMG submission 92530) | Coral microbial communities from El Islote,Puerto Morelos, Mexico - Siderastrea C C metagenome | ecosystem: Host-associated > Invertebrates > Cnidaria > Coral | place: El Islote,Puerto...
GGATTGGTCGAGGAGAACAATAGGTAAAGAACGAAACAATAGCCCTAACCCTGATAACAATAGACGGTGCAGGTTATAGGGACCAATGAAATTAGAGGTTTGGAACCGTGCAGGTCTACCGGTGTAAATGTCTAACAGAAGGCACATTGTAATGCAGGTGCCAGTGAAGCAAAGTCTTTCGTTAAACCGGAAGCAGGCAGAGAGACTATTTCAAAGTAGATGAAGTATGATCGTCCTAAGCGGTAGATTTCATTACAGTCAATTTACTTGTTAGTTCAATTGGTAGAGCACTGAGGAGCCAGGAACCAGAAGAAGGCAGAGGGTCCATTTCATACGTAGGTGACTTATGATTGTCTGGGTGAGTGAAATCCTGAGAACGACTGTTTTCGATGACCTTGGATGACGTTTCCGCAACCAAAGCAGTAGATTTTATTACAGTCAAATTGACTGTTAGTTCAATTGGTAGAGTGCTGAGGAGCCAGGGACCAGAAGGAGGCAGAGTGTCCATTTCATACATAGGTGACAAATGATCGTCCGAGTGAGTGTAGTCCTGAGAACGACTGTTTGAGATGACGTTGAACGACGTTTGTGCAAACTAAGCGGTAGATTTCATTACAGTCAATTGCTTGTTAGTTCAATTGGTAGAGCACTGAGAAGCCAGGAACCAGAAGGAGGCAGAGTGTCCATTTCATAAGTAGGTGACCTATGATCGTCCGAGTAAGTGTAGTCCTGAGAACGACTGTTTGAGATGACGTTGGACAACGTTTCCGCAACCAATGTGGTAGATTTCATTACAGTCAATTTGCTTGTTAGTTCAATTCGTAGAGCACTGAAAAGCCAGGAGTGTCCATTTCATACGTAGGTGACCTATGATCGTCCGAGTGAGTGTAGTCCTGAGAACGATTGTTGAGATGACGTTGGACGACGTTTCCGCAACCAAAGTGGTAGATTTCATTACAATCAATTTGCTTGTTAGTTCAATTGGTAGAGCACTGAGAAGCCTGGAACCAGAAGAAGACAGAGCATCAATTTCGTAAGTAGGTGACAAATGATCGCCCGGGTGAGAGAGTCCTGAGAACGACCGTTTGAGATGACGTTGGATGACGTTTGTGCAACCTAAGCTGTAAATTTCATTACAGTCAATTTGCTTGTTAGTTCAATTGTTAGAGCACTAAAGAGCCAGCTACCAGAAGGAGGCAGAGGGTCCATTTCATACGTAGGTAACTTATGATCGTCCGAGTGAGTGTAGTCCTGAGAACCACTGTTTGAGATGACGTTTGACGACGTTTGTGCAAACTAAGCGGTACATTTCATTACAGTCAATTTGCTTGTTAGTTCAATTGGTAGAGCACTGAAGAGACAGCTACCAGAAGGAGGCAGAGGGTCCACTTTATACGTAGGTGACTTATGATCGTCCGAGTGAGTGTGGTCCTGAGAACGACTGTTTGAGATGACGTTTGATGACTTTTGTGCAAACTAAGCGGTACATTTCATTACAGTCAATTTGCTTGTTAGTTCAATTGGTAGAGCACTGAAGAGCCAGGAACCAGAAGGAGGCAGAGGGTCCACTTCATACGTAGGTGACTTATGATCGTCTGGGTGAGTGTAGTCCTGACAACGACTGCTTGAAATGACGTTGGACGACGTTTCCGCAACCAAAGTGGTAGATTTCAGTACAGTCAATGTGCTTGTTAGTTGAATTGGCAGAGCACTGAAAAGCCAGGAACCAGAAGAAGAAAGAGCGTCCATTTCTTAAGTAGGTGACGAATGATCGCCCGGGTAACAGTAATCCTGAGAACGACTGTTTGAGATGACGTTTGACGACGTTTGTGCAACCTAAGCCGTAAATTTCATTACAGTCAATTTGCTTGTTAGTTCAATTGGTAGAGCACTGAAGAGCCAGGAACCAGAAGGGAGCAGAGTGTCCATTTCATACGTAGGTGACTTATGATCGTCTGGGTGAGTGTAGTCCTGAGAATGACTGTTTGAGATGGTGTTGGATGGCGTTTGTGCCACCAAAACGGTAGATTTCATTACAGTCAATGTGCTTGTTAGTTCAATTGGCAGAGCACTGAGGAGCCAGGAACCAGAAGAAGACAGCGCGTCCATTTCATACGTAGGTGACCTATGATCGTCCGAGTGAGTGTAGTCCTGAGAACGACTGTTTGAGTTGACGTTGGGCGACGTCTGTGCGAACTACGCGGTAGATTTCATTACAGTCACTTTGCTTGTTAGTTCAATTGGTAGAGCACTGAGAAGCCAGGAACCAGAAGAAGACAGAGCGTCCATTTTATAAGTAGGTGACAAATGATCGCCCGGGTGAGAGTAGTCCTGAGAATGGCTGTTTGAGATGACGTTGGCTAGCGTTTCCACAGCCTAAGCACTAGAATTTAATGGAGTCATAAGAGTCAATACGCTTGTTAGCTCAACTGGTAGAGCACTGAGGAGCCACCACAAAGAGGTAGAGTGTCCATTTCATACGTAAGTGAAGTATGATCTTCCCGGGGAGTGTATTCCTGAGAAGGCCTGTTTGAGATGACGTTGGATGACGTTTCCACAGCCGACGCGGTAGATTTCATTACATTCGATTTCCTTGTTAGTTCAGTTGGTAGAAAACTAAGGAGCCAGGAAGCAGAAGCAGGCAGGGAGTCTATTTTATAAGTAGATGAATTATGATCGTCCGGGTGAGAGTTGTCTTGAGAACGACTGAGATGACGTTTCTACAAGCTAAGCGGTAGTTTTCATTACGGTCAATTTGCTTGTTAGCTTAACGGGTAGAGCACTGAGGAGCCAGGAACCAGAAGGAGGCAGTCTCCATTTTATAAGTAGGTGAAGTGTGATTGTCCGGGTGAGTGTAGTACTGAGAACGACTGTTTGACATAACGTTGGATGAGGTTTCCCCAGTCGAAGCGGTAGATTTCATTACAGTCTATTTCTTTGCTAGTTCAGTTGGTAAGGAACCGAGAAGCCAGGAAGCAGAGGGGGGCAGAGAATACATTTCATAAGTAGGTAAAGTATGATCTTCTGGGTGAATGTAGTCCTGAGAACAACTGTTTGAGGTGACGTTGACTGGCGTTTCGATAGCCTGAGCGTTATTATTAGAGTCCATATGCTTGACATTTCAGTCGGTAGGGTGCTTGATTAACAAAACAATTAAAAACGGTGATCCAGGCATTTATTGCTAATAGTTTCGATACTCGGAGATACCAAATCGTAATACATCTACGAGTGTCGATGGAAGAGAATAGAAAAGGGATATTCCATAATCAGTTCCAGTGATTTAACAAAACGACGATCCAATTTTTTTTCTTCTCTTTTTGTTGCTGATTCTTTTTCTGGTTTGATTAGTAAGATGCTGAATCAAAAAGTTGCCAAATTCGGGGTTAGCAAGATAACCACGTTCGTTAATCAGGTCAAAAGACCAAGGATCTCTAATATCAATTCCAAGCGCAAGCGTGGAGCATCTTTGTATGCCCAGGAAAATCCATTTGTTCTTCCACTGCAAAAAATCACGAATGGCGCAAAGGACGGCTACCCCGCAACTTCCGCAACCAACGCTTGATGCAGATGAGCTGCCTGGCTGATCTGGCATCGGAACTACGAATCGCTTGATTTTGGACCATTTTGAAGGTACAAATTTATCATTACTTGATACTTGGTGAATTATTTCGATGATTTCGTGTGCATTCCTGTTAAGATCATCGGGAATAGGAGAATGATTGCCATCGTCGAAGAAAACTGTTTGATCGATGACCGAGAATATGGCCAGTCCCCAATGGTTTGGGTTAATGTGAACCGGCAAATACATGCTCATTACACCATCCAGGTCATAGTTGGCACATATGTTGACCACAACATGCTCGAAAAGTTCCCCAGTGGATAGAAAAGACGGAAGTAGAATATTGCGACACGCTTGCCTGTTGTGGTTGGACTTATCGCAATATTTCTGTCCCAAAAAGTTCAAAATTTCATCGGACAGGTACCTCTCGCCACACAACTGGGATAGTAGCTGGGACGTGATTGTGTAACCGTGGTAGGATGCCAGATAAGTGCCCTCGAAGTTCCACCTGCCTAATAAAGTATGTGTGACGTCATCTGTAAAAGCTGATAAATGGGAAACACTTTGAAGCCATGCCTTCTCAAATTCTACCTCTGCACGCAGACGTTTCAAACGATGAAATCTTTGCAGTATTAGAATACCATGTTGGTTGAAGTTACCATACGAGGAAATCTGCACTAATTTTTCAGACTCTTTATTTGAAGGCTCCGCAAACTCTTTCTCTATATCCAGAAGAACAGATTGCGGTGGTAGGTAGTTTACTTTAAGAGGGTGTGTAAGTACACACTTGCTGCTACTCAGTGAAAAAGACGTCAGTGTCCTATCTACATCGGGGAACTTTGTTTCACCAATGAAGCGCCTTGGGAAGCAGAAATTGTCATCTCGACGAAGCGCTTCCGCCATAACTCCCATTTCCAACGGAATTTCTTCTGAAGGAATTTCATCCACATTAATGACTTTTAAGAGCAAATCCGTACAAAAATCAAACATTGAGCGGCAAAGCTTGAAAAATCAAATTCGCTCTTCTTTTGCATGGCGGTAGCCCTTTGTAAGTATACAAACGCTGTGTAGTTTTTTCCTTGAAATAACTCTTTATTTCTGAGAAAAACGAAAAACACCGTTCATAGCTCTAAGCTCGATTTTGCGAGACCAGGAAGGTTTAAAATTCCTTCAAGTTCACTCTACTCGCGTATCAAAACTGTTGAACCGGAGAAGGCTGTAATACTTCTAATGTGTTGTGTGACTCTTCGTCGTCCAAACCTTATGATTTTATAAACTTAAAACTGTTCTTAGCGTTCAAGGGAATAAAAAGGAGTAAGGCTTCTTTTTGTTACCTCAGTCGATAGGTCAAAAAGAACGACAAGTTTGACCGTGTGCCTTTACTTCGAATTTCACAAAACTTAGATTTTAAAGACTAATGATGCTGTACTTTCAAATTACGTTAAAGGTTTTTTGGGCAAATGATTTTTAGAATATTCAGGTAATTTTTTTAAACCGTGCTCAGAAAGCACAAAATCACGCCGTCTGATGATTGCGTGACCAAGAGTGGCCTAGCGTAAAATTCCTTCAGTTGGAAATATAAGCAGATATCGGCAGCGTTGACGAACGAAATAAGTTAAATATACTAACCTGTACACGGATATGTTATTCTAAGTGGTCCAAAGTGTTTGCTTTGTGCTTATGTTCCATACGTACGTATACCGTTCTTCTTCAATTTCACCGAACGGCGAACATTCTCCAACCGAAACGTCTCAATTCTGCTTATTTATATTTTTCCTCTCCTTGTGCTATGGACAAAATATTCCCGTCAAACCTGCTAACTAATCCTTTAAATTAGTCGTAAAAGCAATTACTTCAAGCGTCCATCGGGGGATTTTCCATCGCGCAGTTGTTTTTGTTGTTTACCTCTCGACCGGATGTGACAAGTAGTTACAGGACGATGCAAAAATTTGCATACATCCTGACCAGTGCACGTGATCGTGATAGGATTTTCCACACTTATAGGTCATAAATTTTGCGAATTTAGCCCACAAGAATAATTCCGAGAAGTTAAGGCAAAGTTATCAGTGATTTGTCTGCCGTAACGTAAATATAGTATGGTATGATGAACTGGCGGTTTGCGTTTTGTCCCTGCATTTGTTTAAATATTGACATTTCAAAGCGGCCAACTTTTCGACTGGAATCGATGTACTTCTGCCGTTTACATAAGAGACATAAAACTTCATGTCACTTTTGGAGGTTTTTCACAAATTATAAACTTCAGAAATAGACGACAAAAGACCACATTTGGAGTCCCTGGGGGGGAGGGGTGGGGATATGTATCAATTTCTCTCTTGTACCAGGACCGAACATTTTCGGAGAATCCTCGAACGGGTAACGTAATTCTGTAGATTAACTGCGTTTTATGTGTATATTTTACATTTCCCACGTGTCGAACTACAATCCTGACTTCAACAGCAACGCGATCTGGCGCTCTTTTGTTGGTCTTTTCGCGTGAACGAAACTTTCTTTCGTGTTCTTTTCAATCCATCGTCGGCACTTTTTGTTCCTACGACGGTCGAGACAGAAAAAAAGAGTCGACTGAACTTGTTCCTTTATTCACATGTCAGAAAGATGTAAGTAGCTGAAAGCAAGACAGAGGTGATGCGAAGTTCCTCATGAAATCGCCCAACGCAGCACTGGAAAAAGGAAACTACCACAAAGGTGACAGAGAGTAGGGAAGGAGGTATCGAAGCCGTTATTTTTCAGAAAACAGATGTCCTTGTTCCTGTGGGCTCAGCTAATGGCAACACATTGAGAGGGGAGGGGGCTAGTAAAATAATAACACATGGCTTTTGAACTGATCAATCCCTCTTTTGATAAGAAAATGCAATGGCTTCTTCTTGAAATCTAATAAAATAAGCAGAAAATTATTTTGAATAGTAAAAATGTGAAATTCGCTATAGTTGAAAAAATCGGCGACAAATGCCCCATCCCCGGGCAGACCACTAATGACAAATGCCCCACACTGGAAACCGATAAATGCCTGGTGGGGGAAAGAGGAATGGTCAGGCTCGGAATTGACTGAGCCATAAGATATTTTGGCGTATTCCGTAACCTTGCCATAATCGGCGCCATACTGTGTTCCTCTACATAAATAAGCTTCATTAACTGCAAGGCCGAGTTTGAGCAAGTAGTCAACGAGGCGCAGCCTGCAGACAGGTATTTTAATTGATTTAGTATGCAACACAATGATTGGACTCGGGAAACGACTATACATTTTCATGCTGAAACTGAAGAACCTGCCAACAACGAAGTTATGAATTTGGAACAAGAATGCCAGTTGCAGCAAATCAGAGATGATGACACATGACCAACACCTCAAATCACCACGCCCACCCAATTGTATACGATGCTCGCAACATTTGCGATTTTTTGAGCTCAAAGTTTTTGCCATTCTTAAAAAATTACTGCAACAGCAATTTGCTCAGGTCAGATTTAAGTGCAAGCAACCATACATTGACATCTTAGAAGAACCTGCCAAGGGCTGTGAATGCCACAGAAATAAATGAGAATTGCTAGTCCCCACTGCTAGAAAGCAATACCCTAAAGCATGTCTAAGACCATTTTATTTGAATTATGTCTAGTACACCAACGGACCTTTAGGTGGTAGGTTTCAGCTCTTTCTTTTGTTTTTCTTGGTTAGAAGAGCTAAGCTACTGAGATTCTCGCATATAGCTTTCTTGATGGTCAAGGTATTCCTATGGAACGCTTAGATTGGGGAATAGGTGGGTGACCAGTACTGTACAGCTGTACAGTACTGCATGCACACTCTAAGATAGCAAGTGCAAAAGTTAAAATAATAAGAAAAAAATGTGTGACAGGCCCGTGGGTGAAAGGAAAATTTCCTGGCCCTCGTGCTCTTTGTAACCACCTAGCACTCACTCTGTTAGAAAAGTGTACTTTTCTGGAATGTATATGGTGTCAATCTAAACTGGACTATCTGCAACTTATAATTATTTAGTGAGTGAGGGTATAAAATTGTTTATGTTAAATGATACATCCTTTATAGAAACAGGGCGAGTTCCCCTTATTCCTGCAGTAATGATAACACAATGTATCTCTTTTGCTAAATTTTGGAGCCAGCCATATGCCCCTGAAATAAGTAACAATCTATGTGAGAATATTACTAAAGATAACGCGTAACTTTACTTCTCCTTGGTCTTAGTTCTAGCCTTTGTGCAGACACAATTCTCCCCGCAATTTTTTTGAGGCAAGGGTAAGAAAAAATATGAGCTTGCACCCAGGCTCCCACGGGAACAAACTATGGTTGCGCTTCGGAAATCATGTAGCGTATCTCTTAAGCGTCACATCGCATCACTGATTGAAAGGTGTACTATTGAAAGGCCTCTTCAACAATTTCACTTTTGAAATTGGTTTTGAGAGGATTAAACGCCAATTTTCACAGAGCACAAAGATACATGAATTAAAAAATTTCAAGTTTGGAGCCGTAACTATCCAAACAACGACCGAGCAACTGTCATAGCTCAAGGAGATCTGCATGCAACGAACGGCACAAATAAGGACCTTGGAGCTCCTAGAATACCATATCTCTATACAGGTTAGTACACTGAGGTTTGTTATACGTCTACGTCGCTGATATTTCCAACTGAAGGACTTTTATTGGACTTTTATCTTTTAAAGGACTTTTATTTTTTATTTTATTTATGCTTTCAATGCACCGGTTTTCAAAAATTTCCTGAAAATTCAGAAATCGTTTGCCCAAACTAAACTTTAAATACTTCAAAAGGACAATTTATTTAGTCCTTAACTACTTAATTTTATGACATTCTGAGTAAAGGCACATGGTCAAATTTGTTGTTCTTTTTGATCTGTCGATTGACCCAACAAAGGAAAGCCTTTTGCTTTTGGCTTTCTTTCAATGCCTAGATAAATCCAATGTTTATGAAATCTTGACAGCTGGACGACGAAGAGCGATACAACAAATTGGTAGTATTAACACCTTTCCCAGTTCAACAGTTTTGAGACGCGAGTCAAGTGAACATGAAGGAATTTCAACCCTTCCTGGTCTCATCAAATCGAGCATTGATGTGGAAACGGATTTATTTGCTTTTCTCAGAAATGAAGAGCTACTTCAAGGAAAAAACTACACAGCGTTTGTAAACTTACTAAGGGCTACCACCATGCAAAAGAAGAGCGAATTTGATTTTTTGAGTTTTACCGCTCATTTGCAATTTTGTTTAATTGTTGTACGGATTCGCTCTTAAAACATTTTTCGTTGTGGCTGGCCCTTTCTTTGGCGCTTGAACCGACTCTACAACACTGGCAACGGTAAGCAACTCTACTAGTGTTTCATCGGTCTCGGTGGCCATCGCTGAATATTCTGATGACAATTCACAGGAGTTCGAGTTAGAAGACGTAGGTGGAAAATCAAAGGTCTCGCCGTCGTTGATATCGTGTATCAAGAAAGAGGCTAACGAGGAGCGGAAAGCCTTTCCTTTATTTTTGGATCTAATGCTTTTCCTCGCTTTTGATGGTACGTGTTCCCTTCGCTTGGGCGTTGCCTTGTGGGTGACATTACCATCTTCCATGCTGATGATGTCAGTCGAGCCTTTGGTTTTCTTTTGGCACGGCCGTTCGTCCTTTTCACTGATTATAACTATAGTCTTCCTTGACTGCTGATCCAGTGAGCCATGAGAGTCATTGGGTAACTCCGATTTGTTAAGTGGTGAAAGACAGGGTTTAGATTCTGAACTTTTTGATGTTTCCTTTTGACTATCTGGCGTATCCTTGTCGCTGACTTGGAATGCAGGTGACGAAGAAGGGCCAGCTTTCCCCTTGTGACAATCCACAGTTTTTGTCTCCTGTACCTGCATTCTGCGTTTGCGAAGAGAAGACTCTTTGCTCATGCTGCCTTCGTTCTTCATCCTTTGCTTTGATTCGTCGGAACAAGTTCTTCTTTTTTTGTTTGGAATGTCACGAGCAGCGTCGGGATCGATCGTGTGCTTCCTCTTTCTTCCGAACCTGGACATTGATTCATAATTTATCGTTCTGTTGAAATAACAAGCTGGGAGCCACATGTCATCATCTGACTGAAAACCCTTGAAGCGAACTTTGTACTCATACGTCAAAGAGTCCTTGCATAAACGTCTTTGCAACACATCTTTGATTTCGTAAAAGTCGTCAGGCAGAGTATCTTCTTGCTGCTCATCCACGGTTGTCTGATATGAAGCTGCTTCTGTTTCGGCTAATTTGCCATCCCCTCTGCAGATGAATCCCATTTCATTTAGTAGCTTCTTGGAAGCCTCATGCAGCTTATAGCTCCCTGGGGTGTTTTCTGTGACAGGGATAAGTTCAACAGGACCGAGTATGGAAGAAGATGCTCTCCACTGTATGAGTCCCAAGGCAGGATGTACGTGGTAGGAGTCATCAGTAGCAGATTGCTGAAAAATAGAAAAACGAACTCTCATGGAAGAGTCACCTTTCAAGCGGAAGCTGGTCACGTCAGCGCCATCTTTACACGATCGGATTGCCTCAACGCGAGCAATGTCGAATATCTTCTGTCCCTTCAGTGACGATTTTAATGCCACGTTTGCGAAATTCACGATATCGTGTTTTGGGTCAAGAGGCGCCTTACCCGGAAGGTACTTTGCAGCCCAGTGTCGTTTCTGGCGACACCGGGCAATGTACTCCCTTGGAAGAAGGAGCTTCAATGCTCGTTTA
>Ga0126336_10002666_pt1 | contig 10280 bp, 9 predicted proteins | sample SidCmetagenome_FD_92530 | JGI IMG/M metagenome (GOLD analysis project Ga0126336, IMG submission 92530) | Coral microbial communities from El Islote,Puerto Morelos, Mexico - Siderastrea C C metagenome | ecosystem: Host-associated > Invertebrates > Cnidaria > Coral | place: El Islote,Puerto...
GAATAGCTGGGCGATTTTTTGGTAGGCCAGGCGCCACCCAAGGCAAGCAAGTGTAAGCCCAAGTACAAGCAGGTTGGAAATTGCGACTATTGAGACTTCATTTTGTATTTAAAAGAGCAAAATATTACTTACTTTGTCCTTTTTGCCTGGATTCCAAACACACTGGAATTCTCCTCTTACAAAGTAAAATGAAGGTGTTGTATTTCCTGTCACACAGTTTACCAGTAAGGGATTTTTTGTTAAAGGTGCGAAAAAGAATTTACAAAGTGCCTGTAACAGGCGGCGAATGTTCAGTTGTCAGAATACTTCAAAGAGGGGAGGGGGGGTGCATAGGGGTATACAAATTTTAAATTTAAAATACCCGAATCCGTCGGTCCTAAAACAGATTTGCTCACATCCGAATCCACAACTTGTCATGCAAGCTTTCTCACGGCAAAATGTCATCCTGCCTTTGACTCGGCCTGAAAAGGTTACTGGTTTATATCTTTGGCACAAAACGAGCGGTACATATCAAGACTTTATTAAAGATGGCGTCTCCAAATCGCAGAAAAGCACAAACTTCAACAACAACTCACATGATCAAACAAATTACTCACAAAATACTCACCTCGCAGTTACGTTCATCAGACATCCCTCTTTGTATTTTTTGGGTACCATCTGTTCTTAAAGACTCAGAGCAGTCCAAAATACTGAATGTTTCAAGGCGGCCAAAATAGCACTGTTAAGATGGCAAAATTCTGGGTCGGGTTTTCAAGGCGAAAAAATCAAGAATACAATCGATTTTCTTTGGGTTTTTGCGTTAAGTGGCTTCTTCAAGACCTTCTGCCTTGTTTTCTACTGTTGAGGGCAGCAAAGGCTTTCGTGGTCTTCATTTTGATTGGTTCTAAAACAGTAGCCATTCCCCTTGAATCGAAAACAAACAGCGTCTTCCGTTGCCATGAGAGATGAGCGTAATGGTGCCTACCGCTGACTCGCCCACTCGAGGGCCCAACAAACAAAATTTCCTGACTGAAACCTACGTGAATACTGGATGGTGTGGTAGGTACCACTTGTCGTTAAGTGACTGCTCTTCGCTGGTCACCTTTCTGGAATAGTGCTTGTCTAGCAGGTCTGCCGTGAAATCCTTATGCTTCTTGTGTAAAATAGCATTCTTCTGAAGGCGTCTCTTTAGCATTTGCAGTCTACTTTCTGCTTGCACCCCCGTTGTTTTCCAGGTGAGGCAATTCATTTCTCCATGGTAGACCGATTTCATAGTGACCATCAGAGAGCTTTGCTGTTTCATGTTGAACATGTGCAGATCATTCTGCAACATTGACATTTTAGGTTTGTAGCTTAAATCGTTAATATCAGAAATCTTCGCACTTCTTACGGACGTCTGCATTGGTGTTGATAAAGATAGTAGTTGGAATCATGGGCTGGTTTCTCCCCAGGGGTCCGTTTAGAGTCCAGCTGAAAGTGGTGTAGGTTGTAAAAGGACCACCATGTTTGCTTACATGCACTTTGATTGGCTGTAGGATTCGTGGCACGTTGCTACCTATCAGTAGACTGATTTCTCCGTGATGCTTTGTAATTCGATTCCTTTGAGATGTGGCCAGTGGTTTACATCTTTTTGTGTGGCAGTGGTGTCGGTTGACAGTGGGAGACTGGGCCTAGAGTACACCATTCGTAGCTCTACTGTGATGCTGCCATTAAGGTTGGATACCTTTAAGTTAGCCAGCGAGCATTCAATTTGTTTGTTCGCCATTTGCATGGTTGTGAGTGAAAGGTTGGCTTTCTCCATGTTGACCGGAATCTAGGAACGCATAACTTTGCACGCCTTGATTTCAGCCCTTTGCCTTGACCTTCACGGGAACAATCGACATTGCTACAACAGACACCCTTTTTGATGCTTGGAATGTCTTGCTTTGAACTGACCCATCCCGGCCTGTGTGAAGGGTGCAGCTGGCTCGTCCTTACTGTCTGTGTTGCTGGAGCCTGGTGGTGTTTGTTTCTGTTCTTGTTTCTTTTCGAACTGTAGGAAGGTGGAGTGCTTCCTTGAATAATTTTCTTGAGGCAGTCTTGTACAAGATGTCCCGGAACTAAGCGGTTCAAACACAGTTTTTATTGTAAACGAATTTGTAGCAGTCGTTTAGACATACTTTCTTGAAGTCGTCACATTGAGAAAGCCAGTGGTTTCTCTTACGTGATGGACATTTCAATTGCGCAGGTTTCTCTTGAGAATTACCACCTGGTGTTGGAGGCTGTCCTTGTTGGCCAAATAACTTCGCACCCCTTCTTTGGTTGCTTAGGTTGCTTGACTGCTGGTCACCATGGATCCTTCCGAAAATGGGATGATTGGCTACCCTCGATCTTTTTTTGACGAAGTCGATGATATCCTTTGAGTTTGGATCTCTACCTTCTCTTTGGTTTACAGAGTCCACTAAATCACGCCATTTAAGCCTCAATGGGTAAGGTAGCCGCTCTACAATATTGCGAAGGCTGACAGGATTTTCGAGGTGGTTCAGATAGCCAATTACTCTGAATGTGTTGCTGCAGCTTGTAAGGAGAATAAAAAATGTCTGTAGTATAGCGCCATCTTCTCCGTGGATTGACTGGTCGTTAATCACGCGGTCAACGTACGCTGATGCAATTTTGTACAGCTGGCCATGCCGTTAGCCAATAGGTTTCTGGCTTCTCTGTAGCCTTTATCTTCTCTCATCGCTGGGCAGTTTCATACAAGGTCTTGTACTTGGCTGCTTGTGTACTGCAGAAGTTAGTAAAGCTGGGTGCTTGGACTGCTTGTTTTGCCTTCAATTAGGTTTTTTAAGGCTCAAATGAAATCGCAGTACCCTATAGGATCACCGCCAAAAATAGGGACATCGGGTTGCGGCAAGGTTAACGCCATGATTACTTCTTGCTGCTGCCGTAAGAGCTGTAAGTCACTCGCTTGGCTAGCTGGAGGGGCTGCGACATCCTGCGCTGAACCACCAATCGCAATCATGGATGGGATTTGGCACCATTCAGATTTATCTAGGTTCCTTTGTTGTAATAATGAGAGTAAACGATTTGCCCGATTGAGCATTGGTAAGAAAATTACAAACTATTTCTAGAAAGCTTCATCTTAATCACGTATCTTAAACATAAAGTAAAGCTATCTATTGTCATCAGGAACTTGCGTGGCAAGTGGAATAAATCAAGGCATTTCAAAAGTAATAGTTAGGTTGACTGCACTCCACTGACGCATGGAAACCACTTGTGCAGATGGTGTGGGTAAATTGGGTAGAATGTATACAACAACTACAACAATTAGCTTTATTTGCATCACTGTAAGTTCTTACAGTATTGCAAAAGCATAAACTCAACATAAAGAAATAATAATGTAACAAGGAGATAAGAATTAAGTTACAAACTGCACATCAGTCTGAATTGATAATAAATTATTGCATAAATGTAAGCATGACAGAATGAATCTCATCAATTGAATGTTAACAAAATAATTACCAGAATTCATTAATTCTTTTGTAGCTTCTAAGGTAGACAATTTCCTGTAAAACGTGTCTCTGAAAATTGAGTATTTTAAGGACAGCTAAGAGCTCACTTTTTGAATATTCCTCCATAAAACACGCGTAGCATGCTACTAAACACGGGAAAGTGATAGCTTGGCCACCCAGGGATACTTGTCAGGCTCGTGGACGAAAGAAATGGACTTAGTGCAGAAGAGCTTCACAATTATTTTTTGTACTAAGAGCAGGATCTAAGTCAGAATCGAGCATTAGATACGACTTTCCTTGACTTTCCTGTGACAAAGGTTGAAAATAAGATTTCATTGATTACTTTGTCATTTAGGTTAACATTTGAACATTGATTTGTGTAGTTGTGAAATTCATCGTTGTTCAGCTGGGAACGAATCATTTAGATTGGAGACCATTTAACCAACAGTAATAACATCTTTATACTACCTTATGACTGAAAAATTATTCAGTGTTTCTAAGATCACAACAGCCTCTTAATTCCTTGACCCTAGGGTCACGGTGCTGTTAAGATTTGATCTTTCAACAGACTTCTTTTTTTTTCAGATCTTTTACCCTTTTTTGCAATGGCATCCGCCATGTCCTCCATGATCAAAAAAATCCCTTCCTTTCAGGAGTTTCCTTTTTAGTAGAATTTTCATTTTGCTTTTGTTGAAGGCAAACTTTACAATGACATGTCTCATCGATTTCCTGCTGTGGTGCCATGACACTTGATCCTTGCAGCTCCTGCTTTTCTTCTGGCAAATCCGTATGATAATTTTGATTTCCTCAATTCGAATTTCTTCTTGAGATTTTCTTGTACAAACTGTACAAATTTGTGTTCAAGTTCCTCCTCTTGTTCTTTTAACCCAAGAACCCTTGAGGTTGTTTTTTCGGGACTACTGTTCATTCTCCACAGCATACTCACAGACATAGTTGATGTCTGGCTTCAACACATGCTCTACATGGTTTATCGATCCTCCACATCTTGTTTAAAATTCAGACTTCACTCTCAACTTTTTCAAACGTTTGCTCCAGCTCCTGAACTCTTTTTTTTTTATAGAACGTTGAGGCTGAAATTGACGCAGATGTTAAGAACATGCTAAGAACGTACCTAGGCTGAGACTAAGAGATAAAGCATTTTTATTCAGTTCTGAACGCATTTTTGCAAACAGCATGAACTTGTAGTTCAAACTGAAGTTTAAAGAGAGCAGGCTATTATCCTCTTGTCATTCTCCACTGTGGAACAGCAATAAACTGAATTCGCCGAGAAAAAATTAAACAACAACAGCAACAGTGAAAGGGAAACTGATAATAAGTCATTACATTTAAAGCGTCCATGGTTCCAAAATGACTTCCACTCTGTCAATCAAACAAAACCGAACTACAAATCAATCGAACTCGACTGAACCCAATCAGTTCGACTGATTTGCAATTGGTTCGGTCTCAAAACTAATCGAACTGAAACTTTTTGGTGAGTTCTGTTACCGAACCCAATCAAACTCAGTTCGACTGGGCTGATTACTGAATGTTCGATTGACTACACATGGAGTATTATCATGACAAGCCATGTGGAAAAGTAGCAAACAATTACACATTCATTACCTGGCTGAAAAGGACTATTTTCTTCCCCCATTGTCATGAGTGAAAGCAATTTATCCATTGTAGAGCGAACAGCAGTCTTAATTTCACTTTCACTTTCATTTGAACTTGCCGCACCAGCTGGGCGAACTAAATATACCAAATTACTCATTCACATCGTGATGAACAGCGCCATGAACACACTTTTCGTGAACTGACAAACGCTGTTGTTTGATGAATAGTTTGCTGCACACACTGCACTTCAACTTCCCGATTTTCTCCGCAAACTCTGGTATCTGTATTTCGTGCTGATTCCTTCTATGGTGGATTGCTTTTTTGAAGCCAAAATGGCCAAGAGTTGGTGCGGCATACTTGCTATGACACAATGCACAATGGTCTTTTTGTTGGGTTCCTGGTCACGTTCTTATGGGTTTTCTGAAATTGTACACCTCGTAACTTAAGAACATACTTAAGAAAGATTTGGGCTCAAAACAAAAAAAAAATTAGAACATCCACTTTCGTTTCAGTCTCAACCGTAAAATTAGATGTTCTCGTAAAAAAGTAACCGGGAAAATTGAGATAGGATGTTGACACAAGAAAAAACCACGTCCACGTCCATTCCATGATTTCAAAGTGATCAAAAGTTACCGCTCTTTCCTATTATTTTACGCGGCACTAATAATTTATTCATGTTGATCACAAGCTTCAAGTTCATTTAACTGACAAGTTCTCACATTTCTGGAAGTGGCATCTTTTGTTGAAGCTGAATTTTCGAAAATCGGTCAGCCCCACCCAAGTGCAACGGTTGTTCGATCTTTTAGTCAGTTTTTCAATTTTTGGAAAATTTAAAGTGGAGGTCAAATTTGATGCAGCGACAGATTTTCACCACAAAGTAAACATTCATTCTCAAAAATTTCTTAAGAGCGATCCATGCCTTAGTTACAAACATAGGTTGTTTTCACGGATAGAAGCAGATAACTGACTACAAAATAAAGGTTCAAGAAAACGTTTTTAATGGTTCTTTTAACAGTTCTTTACACCCAAGATAATGCAATGTGCAAGTGTGGACATGCAGTTCTTACAATTAATCTTAAGTGGTTACTGCAACAGTTCCAGAGAAACTATTTCCATGAAAGTTCTAATAACAAAAAAATCAACTCTTTGAAAGGAAAAAAAGAGATTTGAAAAATCCAAACCTTCAAATTTGCAAACATGGTCTAACTGATTTAAAAAATTTATTGCGAATTCCTTTTTAATTCTTGATTATTACCTCAAGCATATTCAGCCAGTTGGCTGCAAGGTTTTAAGTGAAATAAACTTACTCGTTCCAATCTTTTGTGTTCATTAACATAATTCAGTAAGCATGTAAATGCAAAAAAGTATTGAATTTCAAGCATGACAAGTCTTAAGTCCTTTGTTACGGAATGTGTAATGTTTAATTTTAGGATGCACAGATTTGGCATAAAAATTAAATTAAAGAAGCTCTGTTAAGCTCTTGTCTTTAGGACATGTTACATAGTTAATTAACACACTTTGGAACCTACCTTCTTCATCTAGAAACTCCAGTAAGCGTGTAAATGCAAAAAAGTATAGAATTTCTAGCATGACAAGACTTAAGTCCTTTGTTACGGAATGTGTAATGTTTAATTTTAGGATGCACAGATTTGGCATAAAAATTAAATTAAAGAAGCTCTGTTAAGCTCTTGTCTTTAGGACATGTTACATAGTTAAATAACACACTTTGGAACCTACCTTCTTCATCTAGAAACTCCACCCCTTCCGCCTGCTCCATGATCCCCACAATATCCTTGTTGGTGGATTTTCATGGAAGGGACAGCAATTTGCTCCTCCAACCTCCATCAAATCGTTCTTTCAGAACCTTGTTGACTTCAGGTTCATCCACAATCCTTCCTAGCTCTGCTCTAATCTAAAAAAGGAGAGATCTCATCAGTTATTGTATTCACGTATCTAGCAAAACATCCTTTTTAAATGGTAAAATACTTCCAAGGGGTCTGTATTAACTAGCAGACAACCAAGAATTTGTAGAAATAAACAACTACTTTGATTTGCAAAGAAAACATGTTTGGATCGATCTTTGATCCTCTTTAGTTGCAAGTGTCACAGTTACGATTTGAAATTACAATAAGCGATGATGTCTGATGGGAATTGACACTGACATTACAATTCAGTTTCAAAAATCAGCGTTACATTTTGTAAGCACAAGATGTATATTCCACCCATGAGGAAAGAAAGGTACAAAGAAAACCAAATAACTAAATGCTGAAATCAGCTGAAAATCAGCAAATTAAAACCAAGAAATATATAAATAGTAATAAACTTGTAACAAATAAAGTCAAAACGAAAGAGTTAACTCAGCATGTTAAGCTGCTTGTTCAATGTTGGATTCTAAAACTACTTCCATAGTGCAGATTGACATAGGACATCAAACTTTTGCATTTCGTGTTCCTGTGCAGATATTGGCAACAGCTAAATCAAAAGATGCATGTACAGCGTAATCTGTGAACAGGTACCTTAAAAAATAGTGGAAGAACAAGCAGTGGGAGAATTAGGGATAGCATTTTATAGGACCTGTGGTCCCCACACTTATCCTTTCCAAGATAGAACAATTTTGTTTTTCAAGATACTGGTAGTTGCTAGTATTGAACATACTCCCAAGGCGTGATTATTAACAATACGTATCCTTAAGAATTCAATAATGTGTGAAAAGCAAGCACTCTCTAGGCATGCATTGGAGAGGGAAAAGAGAAAAAAGGTTGAAAAGGGTCTTCACTATATTTAAAAAAATCTACAAGCATTTGCAAAATTGTTGAGACACTCCCCCGTAAAATCGGACTCTCACGTTAAAGCGGCCCATTGGAAAGAAATCAAAGCCCTGTTTGCATTCCCCACCCCCCTCCCCCTTTCAATGTTGTTCCTTGTTACTTTGATTGACAGGTCGAAATCCATACAACATTGATTAGGGGGGGGGCAAGGTATACCATCTGAGTTGATGACACAGGAGCGAAAATCTATGGAATTTCTCGAGGTTTTTGCAACTGCTTGTAGCAAGAACTTTTAAATGCCTTTTATACATAGAAAGGTAATTATACTTCGCCTATGATGTGACAGTCACTAATAACAGGATGGTCTATGGACAACCCATGACGAACACTTCATAGAAAAGCTCTCTATTTCGTAGGACGTTCAAATCTTCATGGCCATTTCATTGCTTCTTCGTAGCTATTTCATAGCTAATCTGATGCTATGAAGACAGCTCCCTTTCATGGCTATTACTTAGCCTTAATTTACTAAATGATTTCTATGAAATACTAATGAACATTTCATAGAAAAGCTCTTCATGGGAATTTCATATCTTCATGATCGTTTCATGGCTTCTTAAAAGCTATATTCATAGCTAATCTGATATCTGATGTTATGAAGTCTACTCCCTTTCATGGCTGTTTCATAGCCTCAATTTACTAACAGGGTTGTCTATGAAATAGCTAGTAACACTTCATACATTAAAGGTTCATTTATTTCATAGGACGTTTGGTAATTCTAAATAACAGCTCCCCTCCACTGACTGTCAGCCAACTGTCAGCTGACAAACGTCCAACAGTCGCCCAATTTCTCTCTCGTTGTGTCTCCTGGTGAAGACCACCTCTTGCAGGTGCCCATCTTGTTTTAAATCAAAGACCACTTTTTTGCAGCACACTAGTTAATTTTTCTTTAAGAAAGACAAAGACCTTCAGAAGGTCTTGTTAGGGACCCTTTTAGCCCTGTGGGAGACACTATCGTCCTGCCCTCCACCTTTATTGTTGTCGTCCACGTTCAGACGAATGAAGCAAGAGAAAGCGTGACTCTTGTCTTTGAAATATAACGGCATGTCTTACAGGTAAAAATGTCAGATTAATTGATAAATACAACGCATGCCTTCAGTTTACCAGTATTAAACATCCAGTGAAAACCATTGGTATGATTTCACGCAGATCATGATTGATGCTCTGAGGCTCACATCTTTCAAATGAAAAAATGAAAACCAAAGAAAACTGGTGCGTTTTTGTGTGATTCAACATTGAACAAGGGGAAAGGGGAAGGGTGTTTCAACGACTTGCGGCAGTGATTGTATACAAAATAAACGTATCAAATGTCTTGTTAGACTGCGTTACTCTTTGACAGTGGAAGCTCATTATTTCTGATTATTGATTTCATTTATGCTTGAGATGGAGTATATTTCTGTGATTATTGTTCTTTGTTATGGGTGAGATGGAGCATAGCAGCCATACATGTCTTTCTGTAAATCGCTTATCGCTTGTTAATACATTAATCGTGTGCAGTGATGTGGTGACACTTTTGCCTTAACATGTAGTTAATTGAATTGTTTCTCTGTCGAGATACATTACGGGTGGTCTTGGTTACGACATTTCTTTTGATTTCCCAACACTATAAAATGGCTCAAAGTTCTAACACTCAAGCAAGTTTAGGAGTTCGTGAAATACAGAGAGTTTATTTAATAACGTACAGTCAAGCGGACACACTTGAAGTGTCTTCTCGTCAAAGGTTTGCAGATCTCGTTTTGGAGTCGTTTCATTTTCGAGATGAAAACACCAAGTCTCGCGTCGAACAATGGTCGTGTTGCCTAGAGTATCATGCTGATGGTGGTATACATTTCCATATGGCTATTAAGCTATCAAAGCCTAGATGCTGGTTAGCTGTTCGGCAATTTATGCAGTCTCGATATGGTATAAATGTACACTTTTCAAACAGACACGTCAACTACTACAGTGCCTGGCTGTACGTGACTAAAGAGGACAGTGAAATTTTGCATTCGCCTGGACACCCTAATCTGTGGAACAGCCAACCACCAGTGACAACGGCAGCTAGCGAAGCTGTTGCTGCTGACAGGGCCGCTATTACATCGACACAAAGTGAAGAGACAGGATCAGAGGAAGAGAGCACTCTAACAACATCTGAGAGAAAGAGAAAACGAGCACCACACCTAAGCATGTTTGAAGTCTTAGAGATAGCTGTATCGAAAGGGATCAAAAGCCACCTGGGCCTACTTGCACTTGCCAAGAGACAGAAGATGGAGGGGAAAACAGATTTGGCTCAGTTCATTGTAAACAGAGGGAAGAAAGCAGTAGAAGAAGCCATCAAAACAGGGTGGGAAATAGAAGAATCCGAAGAGAAATTGAAGCGTCAACAGATGTC
>Ga0126336_10002667_pt1 | contig 10279 bp, 10 predicted proteins | sample SidCmetagenome_FD_92530 | JGI IMG/M metagenome (GOLD analysis project Ga0126336, IMG submission 92530) | Coral microbial communities from El Islote,Puerto Morelos, Mexico - Siderastrea C C metagenome | ecosystem: Host-associated > Invertebrates > Cnidaria > Coral | place: El Islote,Puerto...
AAGCGGAAATCAAACGGTAATTGGATTTTACAACTCAGAGAGTTTTAAACAATACGGCGTAATTAAGATAACCTGACAAGTTACGTCTATTGTTCTTCGATGAATAGAGCAACGTTTCGGTAGACTGAGCAAAAACAATGCTTGAGAAGTCGACCTACACAGGGGATTACTTGATTGACAGTAAGATTGACAGGCCGGCCTTAAGTTATGCATACTCTGTGTCTCGCTTTCTTGCTAATTTGCATTTTCCCGTGCGACGTGTTTCAATGGGCGCAGTTCTGTAATGTTGATTACTGTCCCAGACAATCAATGACTACTGGAACCCACTGGTCACAACAAGTTACAACTGCCATACGTGAAACTGCTACTGAAAGTCCACAAACTTGACCTGCTAACCTTAACATACTAACCGGCCGACCAATAATTACTGGTCACAGCTGGATTACCTCTAACCCTTCCCGACTACTAGGTACTGAACTAGACAATATTATTTTATGACTAAAAGACCCTTTTAAAGAACGTGACATACCATTTCCTTTAATTTAACTCAACAGACCTACTGAATTTGCTTGACAAACTCTATATCAATAACAGACGATTACTACCTGACAACTTTCGACCTCACTTCACTCTACACAAATATCACATACTCTGACACAATCCATGCCATAATAACCAGCCGTAAATTACTACACCTACCTAACTTTTATAGAGAGTTTTTGCTTAACCTAAATAATTTTATTAACCAACGTAATTTTTTCACTGCTGGTAAAACCATCTACCAGCAAATCAAGGGGGTCGCTATGGGTAGCTACCATTGCCGGCAAGTTGAGGACTTTGTGCTTTTGCTCTGCAAATTTTCATCTTTTAACCAAACTTACCCCAGCACTAATGACATTTTCGTTTTTTTTTGCCGCTTTATAGATGATGAATTTATGCTTACTAAAGTTGACCATATATTTGTATTCCATATATTTGTATCCTGTGCATTTTGGAATCCGCTCATTAGTATGCGGTTATTCCGGGCGAGTTGTATGATAGTTATGCTATGCAGTCTCTTGGGTTTTCTGTTAAGCAAGTATTTAAGGAAGTGTTTGGTAATAGTTCATTCTCTCACCGTCTTACTAGCACCACTTCAGTTTACTCGTTCTGGGAATGTTAGAAGGACAGGAAACAACAACAACATGCTTTATTACCAAATAGAAAAAGGAAAAAAAGCTAAACTTTACAATATAATATATTAATACAAAAAAGACGTAATGTTTACTCAGGATAACTAAAAGAAAGTTGTTAAAGAAATGCCTCAAGTTTTGCAAGGAACAGGATTACAAGTTTATCTGGACATTTTATGGAGTGATATTGAGGCGTAATGAGCACATACCAGCGTCACGTATTACATCAGTATGGGATTTGGAAAAACTGCAACCACGACGACCAACATCTGAATCAACCAGTTCAACAACTACTGAAGTATCTGCCTCGCCAAGCTAAGTGCAACAAAGTTAAGACTAGATACTGGTGGAATCCTATTCCTCGAACTCAACTGAGCCTAAATCTGGCGTCGACCCAGGAGTCCACAAGGTGATCAAGGATGCTATTTAGTCAACATTTTCCAATTTGTCTGCAAATCTTACGTCCATGATCGAGTCTAGGATTTCTGACCTTAAGCGCAATTTGTCAGATGATCAAGAGTCGGCTTTAGCTTCCAAGGCTAAGCGGTTCAAGAAAAGCAAACCAAAATTCAAATCGAAGGGCCTTTGAAAAAGATCCAATGAACTCAGCAAATATTTGGTGGTAAGAAGATATCGAAAAAGATTTGCAGAAGAACAGATTTGGAAAGTAAAGTCCAAAACCAGGGAGGAGGCATCGACACGTCAGCCTCAAAATACCAACATGTGAGTTCCCATGGAAGAAATGTCTCCCTAACCATTGCTGCATTCTTTTGATAAATGTTGAAAAGTGGTGAGAGAAATGCCTACAATGGCATTCCAAAGCCCCGTAAGTCTAGGAGATTATCTTTTGCACGCAAAGCTACAACCAGCACGCTCTGAAGGCAAACCTAAGGGAATTATTGAGTGTGGAGATACACGGTGCCACATTTCCAAACACCTTAAAATAGGGAACAGTTTCACGCCAAGAAGCACTGGATAAATATTCTAGCAATTACGAACTAAATTGTAATTTGAGTAACGTGTATTTCCTGTGTTGTAGTGTACGGTATGTGGCATTCAATACGTGGGATCAACCAGCACTAAGTTCTACTTAAGATTCAATAATCATAAGAGTCGGATTTAATATATCAGAACTTTTATAGCCCAGGCCTCAGTGGCCTTGAGGATCTCAGTGGCAATTCTTGGCTTTCACTCACGTGACTTCCGGTACAATTGCGATTTCCATCCGCCATGTTGGTGTACCAAATACCAATATGGCGGACGGGAGCTAGTCTCAAACACTTGTATTACGTAATTTTTTCCAATTTCGCTTCCTCAAAATGCCCATGTGCCTGATTGTGGGCTGTTCCGGAAAGAGTTGTCGAGATAAGGGAATCCGCTTGTATCGAGTCCCAGCAGTTGTAACGAATCAGGACCCAGGAGTTGAAGAACTAAGCATTGAGTGCGACGACGATGGATATCAGCAATAAGCCGTGATGATCTCACAGAGAAAAACGCGAATAACAATAGAGTTTGTGAACAACATTTTCATTCTGGAACTGCAGCTGCTTTGTGGGATTGACACAATATCAACTGGATCCCTACACCAGAGCCCAAACAACAAACAAAGCTACCGCATACTGGTAATGGAACACAACTACAAACACTGGGTGCAAAAAGCAATCCTACCAGAACGTTATGTGTTTATTGTTGTTTTCAATGCATTCTCCCCATCGAATCACCAGCCACAGAAGAAGGAAGAGTGTGTCCCTGCTAGAGGATGTCTCTCTCTATGAGCTTTTTGAAATGAGTCCTCCCATTGTAACTCAAAGTCACAATAAAAGTAATATTAAATTTATTTGCCAAACTCAAAGTAAATATTGCTTAATATTAAATAAGAATTACAAAATACTTGTACCTGTCTTTTCGTACAATTTATTCCAACAGAATTTATTGAATGCTGTGTGATGGTGGGGAGCCAAACAGGAGCTTCCTGAAGCTTCTTTTACCTTATGGCTCTCATCCGGCAGACCATCCGTTCATTGCTGACAACCTACATACAGGAGGAAAAATTGTCACGATGGCAGACTCCAAGGTACGAATTATTAAAACACTCAGATGCTTAATTGATAGATGGCTTGAGCTTATTTTATGCAGTGGAAGCATAAGCTACCTAAAAAATAAACCCTAAATGAGTTAACTGGGGAGATCTCAATTAATGATAGAAATGGGATTTAAAAAATGTTGCAGGTTTTGGGGGAGACTTGGGAAAGTACTGGGATACCCTGTGCCATCCACCATACACTCAGTGACTCTGCTAAAGTATATGTTAATATTATTTCTTTAAATTAACAATAAATTATTTATCAAACACTAAATTTATCATCAGAATTCATGTACAATTAAGTTGTTTTCTCTTGTATAGCGTAACTTCAAGAAAATAAGAACCATCTAGAGAAGAGTACCCTGTCAGCAAACAGTCCAAGGCAATTGACAGTTAACAACTCAAGAACATTATTCAAGTCCTGGAAGGATGCATATGAATGGGACCAGGCCAGTCATTCCCTTCCTCTACATGAGAGACTGACAGAGGTTCCGGATGCAAAACAGTCTGGCAGAAGATGTATTTGATACACGGATGCTATTTCTTATGGAGGTAATATTAACTAATTTTCATAAAACATGGTAAACCCTGTTTACAAGACAAGTGGCTCACAGGGTGCAGGCACTCAACTCCAGAACCGGTTTCCGTTGCATGAACCGACTACGAATCTTTATGCCATCCTCCTAGTCTATTTGCAAGATTACACCCCCACCCAAGTCCCCTCCCCGCATTGTAATCAGCGGCCTTCATTTCTACGCCTGGGTGGAGAGAGGCAAGTGAAGTGAAGTTTTCCTTGACTAAGGACCTGGCGTGAACCACCAACCTTCAGATTGAAAGTCCATTTATGCACTATATATATCCACTAATGCCGGTAAAATTACTAAATTAAGTTTTCTCTCATCATCCCTTGCATGCATGGTGGTTTGCGTCTTCCAGTTACACTACTCATTTCAAAAAATCATTTTAGATTTAGATTAAGATCAAGATTGAGACCTGATCAGTCATACAAAATTTTGAAGAATTAAATACAATTTATGCATTTTAGTGTTCAAAGTACTTTAAGAATAGTATCAATTTTTGTAACAACTAAAAAGGGTGTATATATATAAATTCATCAAGTTCCTTTTTTTGTTTTGATTTTTTAAATAGAAATATAGGGATCAACTGGCAAGGACAGGAAAAACAGCAGAAGCATCAGAACTAACAGAACCCATTAGATCTCTGCAGTACACAAGCCAGTTCAGTGATCTCTTCTCAAGAAAAGATTCGATCTTCTCTGTTCACGACCCTAGGCTTTTGAAGGCAAGAGAGTTCTTGGATTATTGCGAGCGTATATTTCTTTCCAGATATTACCACTGTCAAAAAGGTTACACTACAGCTGTAGTTCCGATTAACACGATTAACACCCTAGAGGAGGATGGATTGGGGCTCGTAATCACAACAAATATGGAGAACAAGCCCCGAAGAAGCTTTCAGTTACTTTTCTAAACTTTTCCCCATGAGTCCATATTGTGAGTTTTAGGCTGTGTGTTCTCTGAGCTTTTTCCTATTTCTGCCAATCCTCGCCTTTCCCAATTTCCTTGCCATTTTACTTTTCACCTCATTTCTACCGACCCATGCCTCCTTCTCGTCACTCTTTCCTCTATTTATTCCCCCTTCCTGTCGTTTTTCATACATAAATACATAAATACACAAACACATACTACAGACCAATAAGGAGATGAAAAGACAGACAGACAGACACATAGGCATGCAAACATGCACACAAAAATTTACTTTACATTCTTTTAATGATAAGATTTGTGCTTTTTCGTATGATTGTTGGTTTCTTTACAGATATACACTTTTATAAAGTCAGACATCGATACGGGGATGGAGGAGGATTTGGCAACCAAATCAGCCAAATATGGTGTGACAAATAGCCATGCTATCACCTTACAATAGGGTACAGGACTACCAGTACATGCACTAAAGAAATAAAATCATATCCCCTTATACTTTCCTTTTTCTCGGCGCCTTTTGAGCAGCTTGTGATTTTGAGCAGCTAGCATCCATCTTTGTTACACAGTGTAATATTTTTTTAAACAAAATGAGAATTTGTTGTAGATGTAACATTTTAAGTTAAATATCATACTACTAAAACGATTGAGCAACTAAGTAGCAAAGTCACATGCAGACTATGGTATAGCCAATAAAATTCCCTTGCACTCCAAACCAGGTGCCAAGTCTGACCCATCAAAATGGGGTAAATTCCTGACAAATGGATGCTACGTGACTGCAGAGATTCTATTTGCTGCCGCTACACTTTACCAGGTTGCAATGTTCGTGCATTTTAAAGAGCTTAGTCCATCTGCAGTTCGCTTTACAATATATGCACGAAGTCAACCGGAAGGATCATCAGTAAAATGCAAGGGAAGACCACTGAAATCCAGTCTTTAGACGCCCACCCGACCTTTGCCGATCTGCTCTATAAGAGCACAAGGGTTCAGTTCAACATCAACGCTAAGCAGCACCTGGCCCAAGCTGGAGCTAAAGTTAGACAGTCATCCAACAGAGGCAAAGAGCCTTTGCTTTTTCTAAATGCATGCTGAAAGAAGAGGGATCATACAGATACTCATCTGAATACAAAGCTTTTCTGGGAGAACAGAGGCAAGCTCATTTCCGGGGTGTAAAAAATGGCCAGGTGTTGTTTGAAAAGTATATGCCAGCAGAGGCTGTAGAGCTCCTGAAGAAAAGCGGCTGCTGGGAGGTCCTGTATGTTTATGATCATCCAGATGGTCTGCGATTTATGGACGAAGACTTGCCAGATGACTACAAAATGTTGGACAAGATGTACGCCTATGCCAAAGACTGTGTTTGCGACCTTGACGAGGACACCGAAAATGCCAATGAAGAGAATGAAGAGAGTGACGAGACAAAGGAGGAAGAAAGTACGGAAAATACTGAAGAAGATGAAAGCGAAATAGACAAATTTGAAGGTGAGGAAGAAATAGAGGGAGCCGAAAGAGGACGTAAAGCTCAGAAATGGAAAATTTCCAAATCCATTGGTGAACAACGGCTATGCACATGAAACGAGCATTGAAACTCCTTCTTCCAAGGGAGTACATTGCCCAGTGTAACTAGAAACGAAAATGGGCTGTAAAGTACCTTCCGGGTAAGGTGCCTCTTGACCCAAAACACGATATCGTGAAATTCGCAAACGTGGCCTTAAAATCGTCACTGAAGGGACAGAAGGTATTCGACATTGCTCGTGTTGAGGCAATCCAATCGTGTAAAGATGGCGCTGACGTGACCAGCTTCCGTTGAAAGGTGACTCTTCCATGAGAGTTCGTTCTTCTATTTATCAGCAACCTGCTACTGATGACTCCTATCATGTACATCCTGCCTTGGGACTCACACAGTGGAGAGCATCTTCTTCCTTACTCGGTCCTGTTGAACTTATTCCTGTCACAGAAAACAGCCCAGGGAGCTACAAGCTGCATGAGGCTTCCAAGAAGCTAAAAAATAAAATGGGATTCATCTGCGGAGGGGATGTCAAATTAGACGAAACAGAAGCAGCTTCATATCAGACAACCCTGGTTGAGCAGCAAGAAGATCCTCTGCCTGACAACTTTTACGAAACCGAAGATGTGTTGCAAAGACATTGATGCAAGGACTCTTTGACGTATGAGTACAAAGTTCGCTCCAAGGGTTATCAGTCAGATGATGACATGTGGCTCCCAGCTTCTTATTTTAACAGAGCGATAAATTATGAATCAATATCCAGGTTCGGAACAAAGAGGAAGCACAAGATCAATCTGACGCTGCTCGTGACATTCCAAACAGAAAAAGAAGAACTTGTTCCGAGGAATCAAAGCAAAGGATCAACAGAAGCAGCATGAGCAAAGAGTCTTCTCTTCACAAACGCAGAATGCAGGTACAGGAGACAAAAATTGTGGATTGTCACAAGGGGAAAGCTGGCCCGTCGTCGTCACCTGCATTCCAAGTCAGTGACAATGACACGTCAGAAAGTCAAAACGAAACATCGAAAACTTCAGAACCTAAACCTTGTCTTTCACCACTTAACAAATCGGAGTTACCCAGCGACTCTCACGATTCACTCGATCAGCAGTCAAGGAAGACTCCAGTTATAATCAGTGAAAAGGACGAACAGCCATGGCAAAAGAAAACCAAAGGTTCGAGTGACACCATCAGCATGGACAATGGTGATGTCAACCACAAGGCAACACCCAAGCGTAGGAAACATGTACCATCAAAGGTGAGGAAAAACAGATCCAAAAATAAAGGAAAGGCTGTCCGCTCCTTGTTAGCCTCTATCTTGATACACGACATCAACGACAGCGAGACCTTTGATTTTCCTCCACCTACGTCTTCTAAATCGAACGCCTATGAATTGTCATCAGAAAATTCAGCGATGGCCACTGAGAACAATGAAACACTACTAGTGTTGCTTACCATTCCCAGTGTTGAACTGTCAGCTCAAGTGCCAAACAAAGGGCCAGCCACAACGAAAAATGCTTCAAACGTCAATAATGTGGATGAAATTCCTTCAGAAGAAATTCCGTTGGAAATGGGAGTTATGGCAGAAGTGCTTCGTCGAAATGATAATTTCTGCTTCCCAAGGTGCTTGATTGGTGAAACAAAGTTCCCCATATAGATAGAACACTGACATCTTTTTCACTGAGTAGCAGTAAGTGTGTACTTACAGACCCTCCTAAAGTAAACAAACTACCGCCGTAATCTGTTCTTCTGGATAAAGAGAAAGAGTTTGCAGAGTCTTCAAATAAAGAGTGAAAATTAGTGCAGATTTCCTCGTATGTTAACCTGAACATGGGATTCTAATACTGCAAAGATTTCATTGTTTGAAACGTCTCCGTGCAGAGGAAGAATTTGAGAAGGCATGGCTTCAAAGTGTTTCCCATTTATCAGCTTTTACAGATAACGTCACACATGCTTTATTACACAGGTGGAACTTCGAGGGCACTTATCCGGCATCCTACCACGATTACACAATCACGTCCCAGGTACTATCCCAGTGGTGTGGTGAGAGGTACCTGTCCGATGAAATTTTGAACTTTTTGGGACAGAAATATTGCGATGTGTCCAACCACAACAGGCAAGCGTGTCACAATATTCTACTTCCATCTTTTCTATCCACTGGGGAACTTTTGGAGAATGTTGTGGTCAACATACGTGCCAACTATGATCTGGATAGTGTAATGAGCATGTATTTGCCGGTCCACATTAACTCAAACCATTGGGGACTGGCCATATTCTCGGTCGTCGATCAAACAGTTTTCTTCGACGATGGCTATCATTCTCCTGTTCCCGATGATCTTAACAGGAATGCACACGAAATCATCGGAATAATTCACCAAGTAACATGTAATGATAAATTTCTACCTTCAAAATGGTCCAAAATCAAGCAATTCAGAGTTCCGATGCCAGATCAGCCAGGCAGCTCATCTGCATCAAGCGCTGGTTGCGGAAGTTGCGGGGTAGCCGTCCTTTGCCTCATTCCTGATTTTTACAGCGGAAGAACAAATGGATTTTCCTGGTCATACAAAGATACTCCACACTTGCGTTTGGAATTGATATTAGAGATCCTTGGTCTTTTGACCTGATTAACGAACGTGGTTATCTTGCTAAACCCAAATTTGGCACCATTTTGATTCAGCATCTTACTAATCAAACCAGAAAAAGAATCAGAAACAAAAAGAGAAGAAAAAATTGGATTGTCGTTTCGTTGCATGACTGGAACTGATTATGGAATATCCCCTTTCTATTCTCTTCCATCGACACACTCATAAATGTATTACAATTTGGTATCTTCGAGTATTGAAAGTATTAGCAATAAATGTCTAGATCACCGTTTCTAATTGTTTTTTAATTCAGCACCCTACTGACTGAAATATCAAGCATATGGACTCTAATAATAACGCTCAGGCTATCGAAACGTCAGTCAACGTCATCTCAAACAGTCGTTCTCAGGACCACATTCACTCAGGCGATCATACTTTACCTACTTATGAAATGTATTCTCTGCCCCCCTCTGCTTCCTGGCTCCTCGGTTCTCTACCAACTGAACTAGCAAAGAAATAGACTGTAATGAAATCTACCACTTCGACTGGGGAAACCTCATCCAGCTTCATGTCAAACAGTCGTTCGCAGTACTACACTCACCCGGACAATCACACTTCACCTACTTAGAAAATGGATGCTGCCTCCTTCTGGTTCCTGGCTCCTCAGTGCTCTACCCATTAAGCTAGCAAGCAAATTGACCATAATGGAAACTATCGCTTAGCATATGGAAACACCATCTCAGTTGTCGATGTGGAAAGTGACCACAAACCACTCACTGGAAATGACTCTTCAGAAACCAATCTCACGCATACCACAGCACACAGCTGCACCCACTGTTCAAGACCAAAAGCACCAGCACCACAACTACACAGTTCTAGTGTCTTGAATTCTTGTGAAACATTTAGATTGCTTTTAATTTCGAAAGGATGTGTGTATCTTCCATATTCTGCACAAACATTCCAAGGAGATGGCCAAGTCTGTAACAGTGAGGTTAATTTTAGAATTCTATTGACAGCTTGTGTAATACAGTGGTAGCCTACCAATACCTCCTGGCTGTTCACCTTTGGGTCATTAAGTCCAAGTTAACATTTCCTGAAATATGTTACGCAGTATCCCCTTGGAAATTTATTGTGCATTATGCTAAAAACCAGGTCTGCAGGTCTGCAGGTCTGCACTGACATGTTATGTGTGGAATTTGCCACTTTTCGAATTTCTGTTGTCTTAAGGGTGTTATAACCGATGAACATGGTGCCAACCGAGATCATCCGCAGAGAACTGAAAGCTGGGGACAATGGAGAGGACCAAATCCAGTGAATTACATTTTTATGATTGTGCACACAAAGTAAGCAAAAGCAACTGGAGTCTAAGGGCAAGGGCAGAATTTATAACCATGGTGCATGAAATCTACTGTGCTGTAACTCCAGAAGCATATGAGGTAAAG
>Ga0126336_10002668_pt1 | contig 10274 bp, 8 predicted proteins | sample SidCmetagenome_FD_92530 | JGI IMG/M metagenome (GOLD analysis project Ga0126336, IMG submission 92530) | Coral microbial communities from El Islote,Puerto Morelos, Mexico - Siderastrea C C metagenome | ecosystem: Host-associated > Invertebrates > Cnidaria > Coral | place: El Islote,Puerto...
AACTCGCAGGTGATTTCTGAGAAGTTCAGTCAATTAAAAGTCAAAATTTACAGATTACCAATTGTGTCCTCAATGAATATTTCCAGAATTGCTGTAGTTCTGCACAAAACATCTTCATCATTAGCCTCAACGCCATCTTGGCGCTGAGCTCGCTGAGCTACAGACCCGTTGCCATGGCAATTTTGTAATTTCACATGTGAAATTATAAATTAACGCTGAAATTTCGCGCCAAAATTAAGGAGTAATTTGTCACCCATGATATTAGACACGTTATATTATTTGAGTAGTTCTAATCTCTTAAAACAGCAGGATTTATTTTATTTAAGCCTCCTCCCCTTTTTTTAGAAATCCGCAATACAGTCAAACCTCTGCATCCCGCCATCTCTCCACAACTGCTACTTTTGTTTGTTCCGGCGGACACATTTAACCTCTCATTAATGGCCACCTCCCTATAACGGCCGCTTTCCTCTAGCCCCAAGGTGTCGAAGCACTTTGACACAGAATATTCAGCAATATGCGCCAGATTTTCTTTGCTTAAAAAACTTACGCTTCGGTAATTATCTAGTCATCTGATTGCAACAGGGGCCCTCGCCCACGGATACTAGAGCAAACGCTGGAGCTAAATGCTCAAATCTGAGGCTTTTGTCAAGAATTATTCTAAACTTTAAACGACGCCTCTTTTTTATTTTTTGTCTGGAATCAGAATGTGTAGGAAGGCTCCCGGACTGTGACATAAATAACTGAAAATAAAAAGGTTATCGCTGTCAGCTTACCATATTTTATCAATTCTAAATTCATAGCATTAAAAAAATCACGTTCAAGATATTATCCATCCAAGAATGATTATTCAACCTGCGGAAAGTACATCTCGATCAACAAATCAAACCCGACTAGCTTCGGCAAGGAACCAATCTCTCTCTAACCCACCACTCAAGAAAAAAAAAATGTAACGGTTACTTGCGCGTATCTGCACTTGTATGTTATTTTGAAGCCAACTTAATCATTGTAATTTTCCATATCTCATAGTAAAGGTATCATTAAGCTTATGATACCGATGGGATTGTATACAATCATATAATTATGGTACTGCTTTTAGCTAGAAACGGAAATTTCTTTAAATGCTACCATTATTTGTTATTAATTTACCTCGTTCCTGACCAGCACCATTATTTCCCTTGAAAAAGCTACCAGAGATTTTCACTTTACAGGTCAGTCCATATTTACACTAAAAATTAACTTCCACCCTATGCATATGTGTATAAATAATTATATTATGTCACTGGTTTTATCTACAGAAAGGGAAATTTCAGAAATTTCTTCCGGTGAATTAAGGGGGGATTACACGTAGATACCTTTTTCCCAAAACGTTTTAGCCTTTTTTCTTAATTATCTCCAGGAGATTTCACTCAATCCAAAAATACTATCATAGGGTCAGTGCGAATTCCCATAAATTAAACGTAAAGAAGGAGAAGGGGGTGGAAAATTGAGGAATTTTAAGAAAATTGAAAAGTGTTAAGAATTAAAGGTGAGTTAAAATTAAATTTTAAAGTTAATAATTAATAAACGGATACCAAAACAGGCCACCAACAACCCCAAGTGCTCTTGCATGGGGTTGGCCTGTCTGGGAGTGTCTACAAAAATTTAATCCCCCTTTTATTTCTTTCTTAAATCTTATCCTATTTCTTCAAAATTCAGGTATAATCCCCAATTAATGCGTTTACAATCATTTGTAATGAAATTATATCGTTACTGACAGAGCACCTTTTTTCACTTGAAAAAGCTATCCGAGATTTTCATTTCACATGTCAGCTAATATTTACACCAAAAATGAACTTCCACTTCGCTCTGAATTTATTCGAATAACCGGAACCTTCGCTATTTAAAAACTGCCCCTCGAAATCGCTCTATGTATCGCACTTCATTGCAATAACGAGACTTCCATTTTTTTTTAATAAAAGCACACCAAAAAAAAAAAGGCCACATCGCGATGGGCATTGACACCGCCATAAAAAAAAAATGCAATTTTACACCAAGGAAGTGAATGCAAGAAGAGGAATTCTAAATTTTTTTTTTTTTTTTTTAGCGAAGTCCCTGTCTGTCCTAATTCCATAAACTGAGTTGGGTTTTGAGATGGCATTAACGGCTTTATGATGACGGCTAATTGGGAGGAAAAAAAATAACACAGTTGTTAGGAAGTCGAAAATTGAATATTTACTTTGTAGTATCATTATTTGATTTTTGCTCATTTCGGTTAGTGACGCTTCATTTAAAATCGTGCTATGACCTAATTGATAACTTTAAAAGGTCAATCTCACACGAAGGTTGCCGTCTAGTGTTATTTCCTACTTGTCTGTAAGTCTTAGAGTTGGCGATAATTTTAGTTGTGTTCACGTTTGGGAAATTTCCCTGACCTGGGCCAAAGACCACCATGAATGGTTAACGTTAAGTCGAATTCTGGGTCTAGCTGATTTATTTCTAGGTTATGGCTAGTACTTTATCCTAACATTATCCAGTGTTTCCAATTATGTCTAGATGTCGTTGGTTTCCGTTTGTCCGTTGGTATATTTTAGTGTTCAAGATTATCAAGTGCTCATTGAGATGGCCAAGTTCATGAGGTTAGGAACCCAAACATGTCTACAGTGACAGTATATAATTGGTTGCACTAGCGGTTGTAACCCCAAATGAGTTGAATCTAATTTAGTAGAAGTAGAAGATATAGCTGTGCCCAGTTGAAGTTGACTTTGGTCAGTCAACATAGTAGCTGAGAGACTTGTAGACTAAAGATGTGAACTACAATGGAATAAAGTTGAAAGAGCTACATCCCAGCGTCTTGGTACCTCTCTACATAGCAAACGAGTGCAGTTCAACACAATACTAACACGTGCGTTTTTAAGGAAATTAAAACGGAGAAAAATCGTGATGGGTATTGACACCACCCTAAAAACTACAATTGTTTACACCGCGGAAGTAAATGTCGTTCTTTATTTGCTTTTTTTTTTTCACAACTGGAAGCGTTATTTGCCCATACGATGGGGAAGTAAATTTCAAAGAATCGAAGATTTTTCTGTCTCTGCAATTCTTCTACTCCTTTAAGTGCCTGCTTTGAGCTTAGTCGGGTTTTAGATTTGAACCTTGGATTTTGTAAGCCGTTGAATTTTGGACAGATCGCTTTACAATTTAAAGAAAATGCAATATTCATAGAATGGGAGAACCGAGTGTCATTTCCGCATTATCTTTTTTTATCAACATAATTATATTTGCAAAATTTTATCAAGAAAATTTTTAACTTTCTTCTCAGTTGATTCATCTTTTTCATGAGTTTTCTTGAAGAAAGGTTGTAGTTGGAAAAAAAATATCTGGTTGATTGCGTGGGGAAAAAAAGAGAATTCAATTGGATGACCAATAACTGCGCAATAAAAAAACTTCCTCAAAGGTAGGCCATGACAAATTCAATCCCTTCAAGCCAACGTGTCACATCACGTGTCTGCCCTCAATCCATGGTAATATGGGAAAATTTATTCCTTTTGTTTGGAGAAAAATGTCGTTAAAGGGTGAAAGCTTGAAATTTTTTTGAGTCTATGGATAAAACACTTAATGAGAAATTTGAAGTGAAAGGAATAACTGAACGTTTCCTTGTGGTTCCTTGCTTTAACTTTTAAGTGATCAGTCGGCATATACGAAGTCCAAACTGTGTGACCATTCAAATGAAAACCATTAAGCAGTACTCAGTTCCAGTGGTGTTAATACACTGTTCAAGGTGGGTTTAACTATTGAGTCTGTGGATGAAATTCTAAAGTGTGGCCATTTAAATGAATGCTAATGAGCTGTAATTTCCTGTTGGCTTGTTTGTCGTGCGTTACAAAGTAGTTACAAATCTTGAGTCAGTGGACGAATTCTTTAAGTATGACCACGGATGTGAAAGCTATTGGATAAGCATGCAGTAGTTTCCTGTAAACTTTTTATGACGCTGTACAAGCCATTTCGAAGATCAGAAAATCCTTCTCCTGTAGCCATACTTAGATATATTAGCTTTCGATCATGAAAAGTTCTTTCTTGTGGCAGCTGGTTTTTACGCTGTATATATGTCAATGGGAATTAAATACCTTGTTGTTATCATTTTTAAAACGACAGCTCCTGAGCAGTTTTTCATGCGGTATTGTTTATTACGCTACATAAAAGATCTTTCTAGCTCGTTCTATTGAGCCTTTAACTCGTGTGTCCCTCACAGTTAAACCTTCCGTCCTTAATGGAGAACTTACAAGTAACTAAATCTTGAGGACAAAATCCTTATATGATCATTAATTTACATATGAAGAATTCAGCAACGTTGTGGTTTGCGTGAAGCCGTCGTGCGTTTTCTAACCAATGGCCTTCAGGGCCCTGTTGTTCAAACGATGAATAACGCCATCCTCCGATAAATCGCTATCCAGAGGATAAATGATACCAAAACAGAGTACACTATCCACTAGATAGTGATTTATCCGTTGGATAGAGTTTTCCGCTTTTTGAATACCCGGGGCCAGAATGCTAATTTTAGCTTAATTTTCGACTAGATGTTTTTCTTGTTGAAAGACATTGTTCGGGAAGTCTTCTTTTAGGGGTACAGTGTTTTGTAGGCCCAACTATTTTGCATATGTAAAGTGGAAAGCGAAAAACCAACATTTATCATGGCGGTCACAGAAATCTTAGGAGCGAGCACATTCAATTAAGGACGCACGACACTGCACCGAAACCTCCCTCTGATCCACATATTTGCAAAAAAAAGAAAGGTGTACACCTAGTCACAGAAGGCAAATTTTAATGGTTTGGTGTTAGAACTACTAACAGAAAGTTTTCAATTTATTTTCTCAATCAGGTCTTCGACCAGTTAGTCAAAATTTGTTGCTCCAATGTCTCATGTAGAAATAGGGAATTTCCATCTCCAAATTTTACCTAGAGGACATGCTCCTAACCTAAATGTTACTAAAACACTATTGAGAGGACTCTTTGTTTTAGCTCCGTTTTCTTACAAAGCTGGAAAAAAATGCTTCAAAACGAACAATGTATCAGAAGAGAAAGGCGATCGACTTTAATCTGTAGTTTAAATTCGAGGAATTTTTTTCAGAACTTCCGCAATAATTTCGGACCGGGGGGGTGTTAATTCGTTCCCCACCTCTTAACTCCGAGAATATTAAAGCTATGACAACGAAACTTTAAGGGCAGATAATGCGTCCAAAAATGTTTCCTTTGAGGTTTGCAACATAAGCTGATGATGTCATATGACGTAACAATTACGTCAAGTTCTAAAATGGCGGCCATCTTGGATCCGCCATCTTGGATTTCTTGATTTTTCCAGAACCTTTGAAATTTGCCAAAATTGACCAAAAAATAACAGAAACCAATAAAAGAACACGAAAATGATATAAAAAAGTAATAATTACTTCAGAAGAGTTATAATTTTTCGATGAAAAGGTGAAAATCTAAAATTCTGAAAAAACAGCCTGTCAGAAACTGGTTGCCATGGTAACATCAAACTTGATGGACAAGCACTTGTTATGCCAAATTGTTTCCAGATAAATTTTAGGAAAAGTCACCAGGTTTGGTGGGTTTAGCTTGGTGATGAAAAAAGTTATAACTGTCCAAACTCAAATAGAAATAGAGACTTCATCTACACCTCATCAATTTTAATAGATTATTAAGATCTTTTTAGTATTTTGCCACGTAGATTTTTCTCATCAACTATTATTTGACCTGAAAAGACTTTTTTTTCAAAATTATTACTCAATCGAACAAGAAATCTGATGTATTAACCCAACCCCTGGAGATGAGGTAATATGCTACAATGACAGTTCTATGTCGTTAACTTTTATGTCTGCAGAAACTGACAATGATCTGAGTGCCAGAAGCAAAGTCCTACTTTTTGAGTGACTCCATGACAAATGTCCCTCAACCAGCCGACTTGATACAGCTTCTTAAACTGGTAAGTGTAAATTCTAACCTTAACAGTGGTTATTGGTGAAATCCCAGGCCTAAGTTGTCACCATGCCTTACAAATCCAAGACCGACTGAATAGAACTGATTCTTATCAAAGCTAGATTCATTGATTACACACTCTAATCTTATGGTCCTTTCCATTTGGTTTGATTGTCTCATTCATCGCCACCAACTTCATTAACATCATTACCATCATCATTACTATTATCATCATCATCATCATCATTATCATCATCATCATCATCATCTTTAACACCAACACCGTTATCGTCGTCGTCGCCATTAAATTAAACTTTATTAAATACATAAATTATGGAATACTAAATACTCATAAATGAAGATTTCGTTCCGCCCGCAAATGGTAGAATCTAATCGAGGCGAGCGGAGCTTCAAAGGCACAGCAGTCCGTCAATAGTTGATTAGAATCAACATTGTTGACATTGTAGCATTGTTACATTGTAGCATTGTTACATTGTTACATTGTAGCATTGTGACATTGTAGCATTGTTTCTTGCTACCAAGACCTCTTGGCAATATACGTAAATAAGAATAAAGAACCAAATACATCCATTGCCAACCTTTAGGAATTACAAGAATTACAGAACACTAAATACAAAATTAATAGAGGAGGGGAAGAAAGGATACGAAGAATATCTTTATCATCAAAATGATCGCCAAAACCAGCATGTAAAAAAAAAAGAGAAAAACTCAGTGGTATTACCATGCTCTTTAAACGGTGAGAAATAAGATTTAATATGGGCTAAGTTGATATGCACTTTAGTGGCAACCAGATTAGGAAGAAACTGATTTCACAGACGAATGAGTGCTAGTTGTGGAATTGCAAAAACACAATTACTTCTAATTCTGTGGAGTCAAGTTCTACACATTTTAAAGCTTTAGCCACAACCGTGATCCTTTTATCTCTGTTTAGGTGAATGCCAATGCCGCCGTGAAGCTGACACCTCAGTCTGAAAAAAAATTGAAGGTAGTTGGCAAACTTAGCGACCGCTCGGGACTGAGCAATGAGATGGCAGATCTGTGTGCAAACCTGACCATTTACCAAGTGACTGAAGGAGCTGTTAACCAGAATGACGCGGACATAATGAATGATGCTGTACAAGAGTCTGACCTGGCTAGAGTTCCGGCAAAACGTAAGTGAAATAGATTTAATTTTGACTATGAACTATACACAAATTAGAGAAACTTTTAACTAGTTGTATTATTCAGTAGCGCATCTAGAACGTGGTGTACTCTTTGGCCCTAGTAAAAATATGGTACCCGAAGAGTAACCGCAATTAAAAAAAACGGTTTTATCTATATATTTATTCATTTTTTCATCCATCCATCCACCCATCCATCCATCCGTCCATCCATCTATTCATTCTTTCACTCATTCACTGAATGATTGATTGATATTGATTGATTGATTGATTGATTGTTTGATTGATTGATTGATTAATTGCAATTCATTTAACAACTGATGAAAGTCATCCTTTGTTATTTCGAATTTGTTATGTGGTTGCATGGTAGTCTTAAGTTTTTTTTCAGGACTGAATTTATGTTACCTTTCTGAACTATATTTATGTTATCTATATTTCTCTATTTCATTTTTTTTTAACGTAGTGCTTCCTGTGTAATTTATTACACTAGTAATTTTGTTTCCTTTTAGGTACCAAACGTAAAACATGGCGACCGGTTTGCAATCTGGTTTGTACCGCTGTTTGCTACTGGAAGTGCAGTGGATGGAAATGCCATACAGTGTGCGGGCCTTCCTACCGTACAGTTTGCGACTGGGTCTTTGGATAATTAGCTTGCCTTTCCCGAACTTACCCAACCAAGTGGCAAAGTAATTTAAAACGTTCTTCCAAAGAAGATGCTAACTGAAACTTAATTGAAAATTGTAGTTCACTGTACTAGTTCAGTCGGTCGAATTATAAGGCTCCTCTGATGTCATTCAAGTCATGACACGTCAAGTAATTGGCTTAACGGGGTGTCAACTTTACACCATTTAGTGTTACCTTAACAGGGAAATAAAGCCACTTGGTATGCAGCAAACCTGAAGCCTCTGTATATTACTTGTAATCAATAGCTAATACAAATCTTGAGATCCCAGCTCTTCCCAATTTCCCCATTGACTTTCGAGAGCCATGCTGTATCCAGGATTGATTTCCTAAATCATGAAAAGGTATGGAAATTTTCAAATTACCCGCTTGTCAAGTGTTAAAGACGTATGAACCCTTTACCTTTTCGGGTCTTTCCAACTCCCCACCCAACCAACTGGAGTTAACAGGGTGAGGAAAAGAGTTGGGGAGAGGATGAGGTTGTTACACAACTTCTAAAAGTTAGCATGGAGCTTTTAGGAGCCAAGTTTGCTTAATTTTGGTTTGTTTTAAAATTGCATAGGCTTTTGCAGGCTCTCATATAGTGGGAACGAATGAAGTGAAAGAAGTAAAAAATCAGGAGATCCGGCTGAACTATTAAGCACTGATTAAGCGCAGCTCGTTCCAGTGGTTCTTCCTTGCAAATTCAAACAACATACCCTACCGAAATAAGTCAGGCCCAAGTTCCAACTGTCACTTTCCCAAAACCTCTCTTCCGAAGCAGTTTTTTCCATCGCAGTGGTCAATTCCCGGAGTAATTCCCAAGGCGTTAACTCTCATCTTTAATTCCCAGGGAACAAGTTCTTCCCAGTTCCTCTTACACCCGTTTAGAACTCTCTAGGCTACTTAGATGATGAGTTCTTCCACATTCACTAGCTGTTCCATATTTGCATAACACTGAGCAATATAATTGGTTGAATATATTTGTCGCTCTCAGAAGTCTATTTTAGGCGCTCATCATAAAGCACCATCGTAAGCCTTTGTGAGTAACTTCTAAAAAAAAATTTATTTTTCAATCCCATTTGGAGACTGATTTATTTTCGAAATGTTATCAAAAAATTCAAAGGCTCAAAATTAATTTAAACATACTTTATTTTTGTTCTTCTTTGCAAAGGGGCTATTTCGAAGAGAAGTTGATTTATTTAAAAGTCATTTATTTAAATCAATTTTGTCTTCAAATTTTTGGGACAAAAATTTTCTTTAAATTTTCTACCAAAGACTTTTCGGTTAGTTTTGAGCTGATAACTCAAAAATAACCACAATCAAACAACTTTTTTTTCAGATTTTCTAGATCTGCAGTCTTACAACAGTTATAGATGATGCGTAACGCTACCTTAGAATTTCCAGAATGCATCCTAGTAACATGCTTGAGATGGCCCGATCTTTTAGAAAAGGAAGTCGCTGAGTTCCCCAGGAGGTGAGTGCTCCCAAATATAAGCTATATGGGTCTGTGCCGCTGCAGAGGGTATGGATTTCAGAGAGTTTTGGGCTAGAATGGGGTATCATTCATCGGGAAAGTGATAAGTTGAAGCAATTGGGACCCGGCGCCAAATTGGGAGGGGGGGGGGGGGTAGCAGATCTTTGGAGTCTAGTGTAAAATGGGCTTTCAAAATGCAACTGAACATAGTCTGGTATAGGGTAAGAGCTTCAGAGTCCCAGCTGTAAACCCGGGCGTAGTTCGCTTTTGGGTTACTAACACCTTAAGTTTCTGCTACTGTAGCGAATGTTATGCCTCGGTCAAAGTCAATCAGTTCTGCTTAATACAATAATCTTATTTCATTTTCTCAGTCATAATAACAATAATAGTAATTTAATAATTTATTGAGCGCTGCTTACATTTGCTGATTTATATTGAGCGGTGTTTGCATTTGCTGATCAACAGCGTTCATACACAACGATACTCTTAATACTCGTAGCAATGTTACTTAGTTGAACAGAACCCTTTTCATCTTTATCCTGCACCTCAATTACGAGATCAAACAAATATTAATGATTTTCAAAGAAATCAGTCATTTGCGTTGTTTTAGCTGCCTTGGAATCGGTTGTTAACCAGAGAAATTGGCGATATTGTGCTATTTATGAAAAACTGCTTTATATTTAATTCGAGTTCTTCAAATCACCATAGGGAAACAAAGTTAGCACATGGAAAATCAACAACTTTCAACAGTAGTTCCTATGAGACAAACTGCCTGTGAAAGGTCATCTGTGATAAATTTTCTGTGAAAGGAGCTTTTAAGTTATGCAAATCACTATTAAGAGCCACTTTTTGAGAATATCGAGAATCGAAAGACACTCACATTTATTTTGCCAAAACATCCCTTTGGGTAAGCTAATTCAAGAAAAAATAATCCAAAGTTCCAACGAGTTATTTAACGGGCGAAAATTTAAAAAGTTCGAAAAATGCATAAAATGGCGGTTTTA
>Ga0126336_10002669_pt1 | contig 10272 bp, 12 predicted proteins | sample SidCmetagenome_FD_92530 | JGI IMG/M metagenome (GOLD analysis project Ga0126336, IMG submission 92530) | Coral microbial communities from El Islote,Puerto Morelos, Mexico - Siderastrea C C metagenome | ecosystem: Host-associated > Invertebrates > Cnidaria > Coral | place: El Islote,Puerto...
ATATATATATATATATATATATATATATATATATATATATATATATATATATATATATATATACATATATACATATATACATACATATAAACCGGACATGGCAACGCTTAACAAACGTAATGAGCTTGTATCAACTTGGAGGCACAAGCGAAAGTTTCTCCTTAAATTCAATCGCCTCCTCAAGGACCAATCATATTCTTACAAATGTACATTGCTATTGTTCTTTAAGTTTGAATTTTGTAACGATCATACTGCTGATGTATATAAACCCTAGCGATGCGACAGTGTATATGGAATTTAACTGATGACTGGACGAACTCTTTGTTGGTCTATGAAACAGATCTGTATTAAAGTCCATATGAAACGATATTGAGTAGATAAACGTTGTTATATATATATAATGGGAAGTGTTGCTACTATGAGGGGCGGAGCTCTGCTCACTGCTGTTGCTTCTATTTTATTGGAGGCAATTATCTCGCGCGTTTTCGATCTGGAGATGATCCAAAAGCCTCCGTCGAAGAAAAAATAAGACATGATAAGGCCCTGGAGGCTTACCAAGCTGCCTACGCCAAATATCAAAAAGAAAGAACTAAGCTGCTTGACTGGATTGAAACTCACCACGAAATAAAAGAGCAGGCCAAGCAAAACTTTACGAATACAGATTACGCTTTCAAACTTTATAACCAGGCCCACCAACATTACCAACTCACGGTACCTCAAGAGCCAAAGTTTTCTGACTTTTACCAGCCCAGCGAGCAGCAAAAGGAAGGTGAGCTAGTTTTCGTTGGCGCCGGCGCTCTTGCTCTTGGATACGCTGCTTTTCGATTCCTATAATGTTGAAAACAAAATTATAAATATATACGATGGGTGCAAAACTTTCAAAGGTGTATAACAGCCCGCAAGGGTATTGGAAAGGTATAGCCGCTATAAAAACGTTAGCCCAGGCTGCAAACGTTTCTGAAGATGCCACGAAAAAGTGGTTGATTAAGCAAGCCATTTGGCAAATATATATTCCAGCTCCAAAGCGCATTCCTCGCCCCAAATTTGATGTTTCAACACCAAACGAAGTTCGCCAAGCGGATCTTCTTTTTTTTACCACACGACACCCTGGGACATGGTCGAGGACAAAAGACTTACAAATATGCTTTGACAGTCGTTGATATTGCCAGCCGTTTCAAAGAAGCTGAGCCTTTGAGCTCGAAAGAGTCTGCTGAAGTTGCGAGAGCTTTTCAAAAAAATTACAAACGCGGCCTTTTGAAATAGCCCCAGTTACTTCAGGTTGACCCTGGCCTTGAGTTTATGGGTGCTGTCACCAAAGAAATGGAAAAAAAAAACAAACGAAACTGTTATTCGGCGAGGGCGCACTGAAATTCACCGGGAGCAGGCCATTGTTGATAGATTCAACCGCACCCTGACTGAACGCCTGTTCGGGCATCAGTATGCCGTCGAAATGTGCCTGCCCAAGGGGCAGCGGTCCGCTGCTTGGGTCAAAAGATTGCCCGAAGTTGTTTCTGCTTTGAATAATGAAGTCACCAGTCTTATCGGGAAAAAACCCACTGAAGCCATCAAAGAAAAAGCTGTGTATTCCAAACCTTAATGGAAATACACAAGACCTGTCGGGCATAACGAAAAAAAGCTCCCCTCTCTCGTTAACCTTAGGTATTTGTACCAACCAGGACAGTTGGAAGGGGGTAGCAAACGTGCTACTGATCCCGTCTGGTCTTTAAAAGTTTAAACCATTGAAAAATCTGTCACCAAACCAAATAAACTTGTTTTGTATTATTTACAAGATGGACCCAAACGCGGCTTCGTACGTGAGGAGCTTCTTGTTGTTCCTCCTAACTCCGAACTACCTCCAGCTAATCCATAAACTATTCCACTAAAGCAGCATCAAACTCATCGTCTGTTATAACTTGCTGATACCCATAAGTAAACGTGTCAATGTCATTCTCTGCTATCCAGCGCTTGGCATCGAATGGACACAATCATATTTTGTGTTGGTGCATACCATAAATCTCATGGCCCTCGTTAAAGGTCTTTTCTTATCAAGCGCCTATTTGTGCTGCTCGTGCCCTTTTTTGTTCTTAACTACACACTTTTTCACTCCTTTTGCCATTTTAATGTTTTTTTTCCTCTGTCAAGATTGAGTACACTTTTGGCCGAAGAAGAAGAAGAAGAAGGAACACTTTATTTCAATAGGGTGCATAATTACAGTCAGACCGTAGTCTCCCGTATGGCCCTATGAAACTTAAATACAACAATCACTAAGATACTAAAATCCTTAAATACTAAATACAAGAATACTAAGATAATAAATTATAATTAAAATATCACGTTATTAAAAAAAATTTTGTCAATTCTAAAGCTCTTAGCGTGAGTTTACTCGAATTACACGTGATTAAATACTAGAAATTAAGATAATAAATTTTTTAAATATTAAGAGAAAAATTCTGTCACTTCTAAAACTGTCAGGCGTGAATTTACACATGATTAATTTACAGTAATTTCTTTTGAATATCTTTACATCAGAAGAGCAGACTAAATCATTGTCACTGACATCATTCCACAGTTTAACTGCATTGTAAAAGAACATTCGCTTCATGCTATTGGTACCTGAAATAGGAAGGCGGTAAGACAACCGAGACCTTGTATCATATGACTTGTGATATTTCAACGACAACAGCTTCTCAGAGAGGTAATCCGGCGCACGTCCATCCAGGATTTCTTTAAACAGAAATAGTCTTCTTTCAATACAAATTTGATTAATGGGTAGCCAATCAAGTTCCAGAAATAGCGGCAGGGTTCTAGCCTGAAAAGGAGCATCTATTATAATACACGCACATCTTTTTTGAACTTTAAAAATCTCATCCAAAAGTCCTGAATTACAACTTCCCCAAACGGACACACAGTACTCAAGAATAGGTTTAATACTAGCATTCAATAAAATTATGCGATATTTAACTGGTAGAAATTTTTTAATGCGAGCTAGAACAGCAACGCGCTTTAAGAGTTTTTTCCTAAGATTGGCTACGTGGGTTGACCAAGATAGGGAGGGGTCGATATCCAGTCCCAAAAGACGTTCTTCTTGAGTTTGCTCCAACTGCCTACCATACAACCACAGCGAAAGGGCACGTTCTTTACAACGGGACAGCTTTTGTCTAGTACCAATTATCATGTATTTTGTCTTTTCCGGATGGGCAGCCATACCATGATCTTTAGTCCATGTCGCCGTATTAGAAAGATCCCGCTACCTGTGCTACCTGAACTTCAGGCAGAGTTGTGGCGCTAACATAGAAAGTAGTATCATCAGCAAATAGGCCATTTCTATTTTTCCAGGTTAGGGGCAGGTCGTTGATAAATAGGAGGAAGAGAACAGGGCCCAAAATTGAGCCTTGAGGAACTTCAGAACTTAATTCCTCGGTATCAGATAAGGTTCCTACAAGGTTGACACACTGCCAGCGGTCTGACAGGTAGCTTTTAAACCACAGTAATGCGGACGATGAGCAACCATACAATTGTAGTTTAGTTACAGGCAGGTCATAATTTACAACATAAAAGGCCTTGCGTAAATCTAAAAATATCGCACCAGTATATAAGCCTTGATCCATTGCCTCAAGCTATCATCAGTCATTTTAATCAATATAGATTCAGTTGAGTGGTGAGGTCGAAATCCAGATTGCGTTGAAACAATAAGATTAAACTAGCGAAGATACAGCATTAAATGATTATATATGTGTCTTTCAAGCACCTTAGAAATAATTAGAAGAACAGACATCGGACGAAAATTGTTCGGATTAGAAGCTGGTCCGGACTTGTGAACCAGCCTAACACGTGCTAGTTTGAGGGCAGAAGGGCAGGTACCAGACTGGATGCTACAATTAATAACCTTGGTGAGACTTTCAAGAATAGCCGGAGAGATGAGCTTTAGTAAAGGGGCACTTAATCCATCGAGACCCGTAGCAACATTTGTAGGAAGTGATTTGATTAATTTATCCAAGGAGTTGACATCGAGAAGCGGGATTTCAAAGTTCGCAGTAGGTGGTTTCCTATCACTCACAAAGCTCTCAATGTGTGATAGATCAGGAGAAGCAGGTTGATTATTGTCGACAATACATGACGTGATAGAGACGAAATGCTTGTTAAATTGATTTGCTTGATCTAGAGAAGCCTTCGTCGTTTGGCATTGACTTCACCTTACCATTGGGACTAAGTTTTTTCAACGCTCTCCACAATAAGCGAGAATTCTGCTTGTTTCCTTCAAGTTCATTTTCAATCGCCTCAGACTTGGACCTTTGCTCTGGCCTTATTATAAGTAACTCTTGGAATTTTTCCATGATCAGGTACTTTTTTGAGGTGATCACGATGCTTGATCACTTCCAGAATTTCATTCGTTAGCCAAGATGGTTTATCAGGCGATTTGACCCGTTTCTTTTTCACTGGTGCGTGTCTATCAACAACATCAAGTACAAGCGTAATCTAGGTGTATAGCATTTCATCTGGTTCATTACTGAAGGTGTCGAGTATGCTCCAGGGAATCCTGTTTAAGTCAGCGATAAGAGCATTGGTGTGAATTTTTTTCAAGGAACGAAAAGAAATCTAGGCGTGTTTGCCACCTTTTCTGCATCTTGAATTTGCATTTTGTTTGCGCACTAAGACTGTTGGATTATGATCGCTGACGCCAAAGCTAGGAACTGAAGTACAAAGAACAAGTTCAGGATGTGTACAATAATGGTGATCGAGAAGGGTTTTTGATTGTTCGACAATACGTGTCGGTTTATCAATCATCTGATGTAGACCAAACTTTTCCATTAAATGTTTTAAGCGTCTTGAGTTGGAGTCATTTCGCAGTAACAGATCAATATTAAAATCCCCAAGAAAATGTGTTTCTTTAGCTTCGGCAGAAATGCGCTCAACTGACTCCGTAAGGTCTTCGAAAAAAGCAGCGTTGGTATTTGGCAGTCGATACAGACAAGACAGAAAGAAGGAAGCGCATTGATGTTGTTTAAGTTCGAGACATGTTTGTTATAATTCATCGGATTCAAAATCACGTCTTCGTTTTCCCTCTAGACCGTCAAGAACGTAAATAATGACTCCACCACCAGCACAGGACCTTGACTGAATGTTAGACTTTCGGTCTTTACGGAAAATATTATAACCAGGAACAGCAAGGCCGATATCATGCCACGTTTTATATAGCCACGTCTCAGTAAGAGTTAAGATGTCAATGGAGTGCTTTACCAATAAAATCCTGATATGATCTAGCTTATTTCTAAGTGAACGCACATTTAAGTGCATGATCTTAAGGCCTTTAGATGGTAAACTAAAAGCAGTGACAGGATCAAAGTCGCCATGTTTATCGATGGGAAGTGAAGCGCTCATCGAGTTAGCAGCAGTTAGACTTTCAGAAGAGCTCGGACCAGGATTCAAGGCAATATCCATAGAGATAGTTATATCTTGAGGGGGTCGTGTCCTGGAACAAGAAGGCTTCTGTAACCACGCGGAGACCACAAATAACGTGGAGAACGCGAGCTATGGAAGCCATGCGGTGCCAAATTCAGTCGTCTTGTGGGAAGTCGCGACCCGAAAACATGAGGGCAAGATGATGTATAGCAATCTCCGACAGCATATAATTGGCCATAAGGGGAACAGTTTTGGGCCGTACTTCTTTTTGGGATTGTTGTAGTAAAAATCATACATCAGAATTTTGCTGTTGTCAAGTATTGTCACCCCCACATAAACCAGCTTGTTAAACAACACCTTTTCCTTGCGCATGCTTATTTCTGCAAGATTGTTAAAAAACAATGCATACCTAGCAAACAGAGGATTTGCCGAAGGCAAACACACTGATATTGGTTTTCCATTCATCTCCTCCTTCATTTTACCCAGGACCTTTTTGTTCGCTTCGCTGTAAAGCAAATGCTCTTTTGGGTAATCGCTTGTAAACATCATCTGTTTGAATTTCCATCAAAAGGCTGTCTGTGTCTGTGTAAAGAAGATTACATTTTGGGCCGTACTTCTTTTTGAGATTGTTGTAGTAAAAATCATACATCAGGATTTTGCTGTTGTCGAGTATTGTCATCCCCACATGAACTGGCTTGTTAAACAACACCTTTTCCTTGCGCATGCTTATTCCTGCAAGATTGTTAGAAAACAATGCATACCCAGCAGACAGAGGATTTGCCGTTAACTTACGGATCTCTGTCATCTCATTGCTACGAGCTATTTTTTTACGTCGAAGCGTTTCCGCAGATTCTCCATCGTTTTCCCAAAAACTGCGTTGTTCATGAGTTTGTAAATTTTTTTTTCAAAATCGTTTTTAGCCTGCTTTCTGAATTCTGTGCTCATCCTTATGTACAGCTCCATCCAACGTTCTTGGTTAAACTCCAACGTTCTGTGCACCTTTTTCAGCTTTATTCCAAGCTTGAGATATAACTGCAGATTTCTGTAATGAATAACATAGTTTTTCTTGTCCTGCAGTGTTAACACCAGCTTTTCTTCATTCATGTCCACGTTCAACTCATCCGCCAGCTTCCTTTGGTACTCTGACATCCATTCCTTTTCTATCTTCATTTTTTTCCTGGGGCTAGTGGATAACTATTATGCTCCTCATGCAACTCAGCTGGATACTCCAAATCCACCTCAAGAATCCAACCTCTCTTGACATCTTCTTTTTTGTTAAGTATCTGCTTTTCCGTTGGCATTACTCTCTCCCATGTAAAACCCCCTTTAGGCAGCGCATTACTCATTGCCCATCCGTAAAGATTGTTTGCGTCAAGATATTGTATGTCAGTGTTTGGCTTGCTTGCGTCATGCTCTTTTACACATGCTTTTGCATAACGTTTGCTTACCATTGATATTCCACCGCGTATTCCTCTTTCGATGAAAAGATGCATATCGATATCTGCCAACAGCTCAAGTTTCACTCCTGTCTTTTTCAACAGCGCATCCCATGATAACCCGGTGAAGTAAAGTAATGTGCTGGATCCAGTCCGTACTTTTCCAGACATATGCTCCTGAAGTTTTCAAACACGTCCGCCAGCAAACTAGCATCTGTTTTCAGACACAAATCGTGATAATCCCCCAAATGTTTACACTCGAATACTGTCCATACTTTCAGTGCGTGTTCGTACTCTTCATCTGCAATGTGCTGGTCATTCAGCGCGCTGTGAAAATTCTCTTGGTCCGGCAGTTTTGTTTCGCTAAAGCGATTCCACCCGTCCATGTGTTTGTAAGGATATACACCCTTTTTCAAAATCAACATTTTCTGCAACTTGTTTTTTCCAAGCTTCAGCGTGTACTTGAACTTTTCATGTGGCGTGTTTTTCACCAATGAATCCAAAGATGCCTGCAAAAAGTTCAAACTGTCTATAAAACGCAGGCCCCCTGTGAAAAGCTGATATATTTCTCCATGTTGTTTGGAATACATCTTATCTCACCTTCTATCTTTGACATCGCCTGAAACAGATGATGTGCATCGTAGCCACGAAGATTATGAAAAACAAAGGGTATTGGGTCTGTTTTCAGTTTTTTTCGTAATTTTAATCGTGTGCAGCTCCACGGTATTTTCCTGTTATGTGGCAATGATCCTTGACTGCATCTCTGTGCTTTTTCACAACCAGGGATTCTCCGCAACACAAACGATCTTCTTCACTATTTTTAATCCATTTATCCATTTCAGTTTGTGGTTGAGCCTCGTTTCTTGGCCCTATAAATTTTACACTGTAGTGGCATTTTTTGCGCGTCTGCCCGCAATAACTACCCGTATCTGTTTCGAAAATCGGGTTGGAATCCAAAAATTTTTCCTTTACTAATGGTTTTTCACAAATATGACTGTGAGTTTCTGCTTTAAAATTTATCCAATCTTCCTGTTGCATCAAAAGAGGCTTGCTAATTTCTAGCTTTTTTCTTAATTGCTTCTCCACTTTCAAAAGCGCCTTCAAAAATTCCTCAACTGTGTTTTCACCTCTACGACAAACTATTTTGTTCGCTAAACCATCGCCTCTTACAACAATGAAAGCGTAACCACAAGCAGCATGATGGCTTGCTTTTTCTGTGTAACTCTTTTGTTTATTTGGAAGTTCACAGCCTTCTAAATCGGCGTATATTACGAAAGGTACTTTTTGCTGGTTTTCATAATTTTTGAAGTAAAGATGGCTGTCAGTCTCCTTTGGCATTTCTATTCTCGTTGGCCTGCCGTTTATGCCGTTGCAATGCTTTTCGTGTTCTTCCAAAATTTCCTTTTTCGAAAACTCTGTTAGACACAACAAGCAGTAATGCTTGCTTTCGTTGTGCCGTGTTTGATCATACAGTAGATAGAGCGCTTATGCTTTTTACATATGCATAGTGCTGAATATATCCTAACTCAGTTAGCATAAGATGTATACGTGGCACGAATTTATCTTTCGTGCTTAATCTGTACACAATCACTTGGTCAGTCCACCCAAAAACATTAATAGCTAAGTTTTCGTTTTGTGCTTCGAGCTTGTCTATTTGTTTAGCTGGTGTTGGGAAATCAATTCCTTCGTAATTTATCCCATCGTTTGTCGGGTAACTGGTTGTTGTCAATGGATTTTTACCCTTTGGCCCCCCTCATTGTCGTTCCTGTTTTGTACATTGATTATTGCTTTCTTATTTCCTAACTTTGGGGGAGGTCGTATATACGTTCCTCCAAGAAGTGGTTCATATCTTCCTACTTTCACATAAGCTTTCTCTGTTCCCATAAACTCCCAACCAGATCCTGCTTCTGACCAGTTCTCAATTTCACCGTTTTCTCGGTCAACGAAGTTTTCATATTCCTCTTTTATTTCCTCCTCGCTTGCGTTTTGAAACACCCTTTCATCATCTCCAAAGTAATGTTTCATTACCACCACCTCCTCGTTACCATCTTCATTAACATTAATTTACTTTTTCAAATTTTACTTTTGCTGCCATCACAACTTTAACACTGCCTAACTGTTCCATCTCCTTTTCCAAAAATTTACAAACTTGTATTTGTTTCCATTCGCAAATGTTAAGAAATCATCACCATTTTCATAATTTTCGGGAAAATCCATTCTCCACACATGAAACCACCCACGAAAATCTGTTTGTACCAACTTAAAATCTACATATTCAAGCAAAGGTTGACGCAAGTTCCTGTTTTCCTCCTCCCTGATTGCGCCGTTAAACATTTGCAAAACATGGTTTGTGTAGTTCGCTGCGGCCATTGCTTTTATAACGTTGTTACACATTTCTCTAATTAGTCGCTTCAAAAAATAGAGGGGGTCGCTTTGGTTTCGATTTTGGCAGAACGTTTGGTTCAAACTTTGGTGATACTGCTAACTTGTCATTGACGATGCCAACGCAACGATATGAAAAGGGTGAAAAATGAGATAGGTAATAAAGGCTTAAGTCACAAAAATAATGCTTTAAAAATAGGCATAAAAGTGTAACAGAACCCCTCCTATATATGTGTGTTTAAGAGTTGTCAAAATTGGGATCACGTGACTGATTAAGGTATCGAATTATTCTTTAAGCGAGATGCGGGAGAACAGAACAGGAGATGCTAACCTAACTTGCAAAATGACGTTTAATAGATTTTCTTGAATTAAGTTCTTCACGAAATTAACTGGAAGACGTGTCTAGGTCACGTGGTCATTGAAATGCCATGTTTTTGCTGTCACGCAGTAGCCATAAGAACCTCATCCAGGGTAGGGAGACCACCTTTCCAGTTACATTTGGAAAGAACCTCATAAAGGTTGAAACGCAATCACTAAAAATGCCAGGTAAACGTGTTTTTCCCTAGTGTGCAGAAGCCCTAAAGGACAAAACCGGAAGTAAAACCTTGATTCGTCACGCTATGTGTTGCCATGGAAACTTCAATGTCAAAAATATTATACCAACAGGATAAAGGCCATGGCCAAATCTAATACTTATCACATCTTTTCTTTCGGAGATAGACCGCCCCAATTACTTTCTGGATCAGATACTTGTAGACCACTGGAAAAGTTGAAAATTTACATGCACATGTAAATCGTAATTTACAACATGCAAATCGTAATTTACATGTTTTGTAAATTTACATTTACATGTTGGCATTTTGTAAATTGAATTTACATGCTTTTTTACATGTTAAGGAGAAGCTGTAAATTTGTTGTAAAAATGGATTTGCGTGGTCCCCTTTAACCCTTATAACTTAAAGAACCATGTAAATAACATGTAAATTTTGGGGAACAAATTTACAGTATCTTCTTTGTAAATATCCTGTAAATTTTTTAAACAAAACATGTAAAG
>Ga0126336_10002670_pt1 | contig 10272 bp, 3 predicted proteins | sample SidCmetagenome_FD_92530 | JGI IMG/M metagenome (GOLD analysis project Ga0126336, IMG submission 92530) | Coral microbial communities from El Islote,Puerto Morelos, Mexico - Siderastrea C C metagenome | ecosystem: Host-associated > Invertebrates > Cnidaria > Coral | place: El Islote,Puerto...
GTTATTGTTTACTTGTTTTAAAGTTGGCAGGTCTGGATCAGTTACGTGAAAAAAGTCTCTTGTTAGTACTGTTGTTCATTTTTGTGTGGCTTCATGGAATGAAGACCACTTTGCTATCACTCGATGGAGTTTGTATGTGGATATAGACCTACAATTCTCCGGTACACTTGTGGGATACCTTTGGTAACAAAAAAGATAAGCATGCATCACGCATGTCACGTAGGGTATAAAGATTCATAAAGCTAGGGGGTACAAATTGCGTCAAGTTTCCGGTGTAAGATGTTAGTCTTTATGTTTCTTCATGATTTTCGCCATGCTCCATTTTATCAGCTATGTACAATTCTTGATGAGGCATTAGTTGGTTGGATGGGTTCACTACGTTTTAAATATGGTTGTTAGATGTTAATTAACGTGGTAGTCTAGGCGAAAAAAAAACAATGCAACCTTCGCGAACTAGCCAGAATGCACGCTTCTAAAGCGCTCGTTATTCTTCGGATGTCAATTAGCAGGCAACGGTGTCCCAGAAACAACTTATCTTGAGTAATGACAAATTGTTCGAATGCGAAGTCAAATCAACAACTTTTGAAAGTGTATGACTATCTTCCAATTTGTCTCTTCGTTTTAGTATTGAAAGTTTATGACAGTATACATGTACATTCTGGCACTTGTACATGACAGTTTTTATTGTATATCGTGCTTTCTAGCATTATTATAATTCAACGGAAATCAGCCACTTGACCTCATACCCACAAACTAGTATCTCAAATAACCAAGAGCATCTTATTTTTTTTCGTGAAGGTATCAATGGTGATGGGATGATACAATGTGTTGTGATCGATAATCAAATCGGCGTGAAAACGTGATATCGTGCGACTAATATTACTGGGCTGAAAAATCTCCTTTGTTATACCGGCATCTTCATTGTATAGGGGTGCCGTTACATCGGGGTTCCCCTCCTGTAAGTTGAAGCCACACTAGTATGCCTCAGCATACCATTTATTAATGCAAGGATATCCTCTTTAGGTGTCAAGGATTGGGCTGAAATTATCGGAATTATGACAGAAAAAGAGTCTCAAGCAGATGAAGAGATTCTTATTTATGCTATGACACTCATTAACAAGGTACACATTACATGTCCTCTTTAGCATTTTCTCACTATTACAAACATTTACAGTAAATTGTAGTATTGTACAAATTGTACAATAAACAAATTATGAAAATTGTAGTGATTTTTTTCATCTTTGGTTTGTGCCCTTTTTCTACCAACAGAGCTGTATGGTCCTGTCTTTACAAAGTGCTTAATTTTTAAGGTGTTTACTTTAATAGTTTGTGGAGGCAGGGTGGTCTTAAGGTTGGATGAAGCCTGGCCTCTTGTGCCACTCCAACCAGCTGCATGTGCTATCCGTCAATCATTAGAGGAATCAAACAAAAATCTTTTAAACAAATTGCACTTGCTTGGTTGAGTAACTTGTTATGCTTGGAGTAACTGACTTCTTGTTATGAGAATGGAGTTAAGCACTGACTGCATTGACATCTTGTGGCATGAGAGCAACTTTACCTGTTACCTTGATCATAGCTAACATTGTATGCTAATTATTTGAAATTCCTCTTACTTGTTCTTCTTCTTTTTGTAAGGTTTTGTATGGTACACCAAGCCAAGACGGGTTTTACGACATCACTGATGCACTTGAAGAACAGGGGATGGAACAGATTATCAAGGTAAGCCCATGTAGAACATTGTTATCATCCTGGTCATCATTGCAATCATTATTTCTTATTGAAGCCTGCTTTTCACACAGACTCTGTGATCAGTAAAAAACAGTGATAAATTATGGTATAAAGTTTCACACTGTAACCTGGGAGTTTTGTCAATGGCCAGTTTTTGTAAAAAATAAAAAAACATGGAAGATATAACTAAGCTTTAATAGCTTTTGTTGGGGTTGGGGGAGCAGGGTGGGAGGGAGAAGGGGGTTGCTTCTGTATGCTGTTTAGATGCTTCAATATTGAAGCTGTAGTTGTAGTTGTACCCTATATGTAGCTACTATACAGTAGAACATTTCAATGCCCATGGATTGATGGCTTTGATGTTCTTCAGCAATCTTAGCCTTGTGGTAGCATAGATGTTACAACTATCAGACTACATAATTTTATAACTGTACATTTATATTTCAGATGCACCAGAAAAAACCAGGGACAAATATTGATCTGATGGAGCAATTTAATATTTATGAGGTGAGTGCATTGTATATTTTGTGATGCAAGTTATGCAACATGTCAAAATGTGAAATTTTGGGCATTTTGAGTGTTGTTACATGGGTCCAATTATGCTGTTAGCCAGAGGTATGCTCTTTTAGGCATGGCAGTCCTTGCATTGTACTCTTGGTTGACTTTTGATCAGGTTGTCAGAGGGTTGATGGTTCAAAGGCCGCTCTTTGCATTGTATCGTGTTGTTTCTTTGGACCAAAAATGTTACTCCAATTGTCTGTCTTCCCAGGTGCATACATGTAAATGTGCACCAGCAAACCACAAACGTATACTACCAAAATGTTGGTGTACATGTGATGGACTAGCATCCCATCCAGCGGGAGCAGACAAATGCTTCTAGTCGCCTCATACTAGATATACACAAACCAGATTTCAGTACCAGCCTTGATGAGCCATCATCTGGCTTGTTCAGTCCAGGGGATTAGACACATGGCCTTACCTTTGGATGACGACTGGGGTTTAAAGGGTTTAGAAGATATGTGCCTCCAGGGTGCTAACTTTTCAATAGTATCTGGCTAACAGCCAGGTGTGTGAGAACTGAAGTTTTTCCCCTAACCCTCCTACTGTACACCAGTTAACCCTGAATGAATGATGAATTTGTGCAGCTATACAAGTCGTTCATGCATAACAATGATCTTATTTTCTAACTGCAAGTAATTTTACAATGTTCTGCTTAATTTTTATCTGTTTTAAGACCGCACTCCGGATTGAAGATGGAGATGAAGAATTTCCAGCCTTTGGAAGCTCTCCATCAATAAGGTATTGAACTATGAGAAATAAAGTGACACATTGAATGAACTAGATGAAATTGAAAGACACATTGAATGAATTACGTATACAAGAAATTAAATAACACTTTGAATACAATGGATTTGGCAGGGAATATCAGTTAGGTCTCTCAGGGGATAATTTATTGTTTATTATATACAGAGCAGACAAGAGTGTTTTAGTGGAAAATAGACCACTCGATAGTTCAAACTAAACTACATCTGGGACTTGAATGGCGTATTTTCCTCACAATATTTCACTAGTGAGGATATCGATAGTGTTATTGCCCGCTTTTACACTGTTGTTTGTGGAAAAAGACTCTTGTCTATTTTATGAAGAGAAAATTACACGGTGGCGTGAAGATACGAATTTTATATTCTCATGGTAAGAAACAACATTTTTCTCACTCTATGCACTCATTTGTAAAATATTGTTTTTGCCACTTGAAAATAAAATTCATATCTTCATGCTACCATGTAATATCCTCTATATATTGTCAGTTAGCACCAAAGATTGCCACCAAAATTTATAAAAATTATTTGTGTTAATTTTGAAAACGTTATTAATTTTCCTAACTCACAAACAATTATTAAATCTCTCTTCTTAGACAAAGAAAAAGAACGACAGCTTTTGGCACAGGTATGATGTAATACTTACTTAGCAAATCATTCAGAATCCAGGGTGAACTGTTTTAGGTCAAGCCATTTGGTCTCTGATCTGAAATGGCAATTCCCCTAACTGACTGAAGTGTATTTCTTTTATATCTGATGTAAGTAAATGGTGGTTCATTGTCACAATGTCTTTTGATTTATATGTTCATCATTTATCTGTTTGTAGCTTGATGGTAGGGTATTTTACTGTAACGAGAAATTAAATTCTTGATCAATGTAATATTTGTGAAGTGTTGTGTGTACATGTTGAATTTTGAGAAAGCTGGATATGATATGACTTATAACGTGAAAGAATACAAGAGATGGAATTCTTTTCAGGTTTCTCTTACCTGTTTTTCATGTTGTTTAAATGCATGTCAAATAGCACAATGTCACTTTTCATAAGTTTTGCTAAACAATTTTATTTTGACTTCTGAAGGTGATAGAAGGCGCAGTCGGCGACACAACTCTATTAGCCAGATTGATGTATCATGCATCACCAAGGACAGCCACTTGGCTCCCCCGGGAGCTAAAAGCCGTGATGGCATACATAAAGTTGCTAGCGCTCCAAACGTGGGGACAGCTGTCAAAGTTGAGCCCCCTGCATCGCCTGTTAAGACATCAGCAAGTACTACACCTTCATCATCAACAGAAAGTGAACTGGACGAGAAAACTAAAAACCGACTGGCAAGAAAGTATGTAGCACATAAACAGTATTTTACTTTTTCAGAACTTTGACACAGGATTGTTGATTGGAAACGTGCAATAACAGCACTTAAAAAACCCTCTAAATGGGGACACTGAAATAGTAGTTAGAATCTTTTATAATCATATAAAGTTATGGAAATTAAAAGCTCACTTTGCAGTTGTGCACTCAGCGTCCTGGTATTTGAATGGAAGTGAGGCGAAAGTTGACTTTGTTTTGTTACAAACCTTTCTGCTATTCATATGTAAGTAATGATGACCAGACACATGTTGTCACAAGAAAAACTGGACTTGTCTATGAAAAGAAGGAAGGTTTGTATCAAAGCGAAGTCAACAGCTAAGCTATTCAACACACATCTGTAAAATGGGTATTGCTGGAAAACTCCTGGAAATTTAAAACTGCTGCAGAAACCATGTTGCTCTGTACTACTTACGTATCTGTACCTAATATTTTCGATATTAATGTAAAAAAGAAATTGTAAATTGATGATTATAGTGGTCAACGCGCTTAGCTATCCTTGGTGCTGCCTTACGACAGACCAGCTATTTCACAGGCGTGCCACTCAAACAAATGAAACAAATTTTGTAAATGAAACATAACATGTTTTAAGAATCCCAACTGGCGGGAGGCAAACCAGTTGGCTATTTACAAGCGCAGCCGAAGGATTTACATCCGAAGGATGTACCTATACTGAAAGTCTTGGTCAGTTTTTAAGAGCAGTCCATGCTTTGAATCAAAAGGAATCATTGTGCAAATATAAATTAGAACTCCTGCATTGGGTAACAAATGCGTGTTGTGAATGATATGCCGATTTTCAAGTTCACTCAATAGTTACGGTGTTTTTGTTGTTATAGGGAGCGTCGTGCTGCCAGGCGAGCTGCGCTGGGGATAACAGAGCCTGAAAATGATGAAGCTGCGAATCCCAGCAGGAATGACAGGAGTAGAAAAAGATCAGACAGCAAAGGTAATGGCAATGACAGAGGTCACTTAGAGGTGTCTGCACCAGCTAATGACAGACCACGATCACCCCGCTCGTCACCACGCCCCTCCCCGAGGAGCTCCCCAAGGTCTTCCCCCACTCTACCCCGGAGGAAATTCAAGTTTGAGGAACCCAAGGCAGAGGGTGAGTTTTTTGGAGCATTGAGTGTTATGTTCCATGCAGTGGCTTTTCATACTAGTGGTTAACAGTAGTGAAACTGTACACTGTTCTCACCTTAGCATCCCTAAAACTGTTTTGCAACAACTGAAAAAAAAATTTCCATTATCAGGGCATGTTTACAATGTGCAACTGAAGTGACGTTCGTGCATGAATGGTAGAGTGACGTCGCTACTAGACAATTCAGTTCGCCGTTTTCTGTGGTTCAATTTGTTGAATTTTGTCAGAAAGGATACTGATACTTCATTTTGAGGTTGCTTCACGTGGTATGTAAAAACACGTTACGACAAATATAATTTATACTGTACGTTGGTATAGTTCTGCATTTTATCCAGCCATTGACCCAGTTGCTAGAATAACAGCAAGCAGCTGTGAAGCATTGGTATTAAAGCCGAAGGAGACTGTTCTTTGTATCTGAAACTTTGTTTCAGGTTGAAATTAATGACAGGAGCTGATTCTTCGTTTATTTTGCTGACTTTTCTAGAGCAACCAAGCCATCGGTCAAAAGGAAGTCGAGAAGAACAAGCTCGACCACCTGAAGGATCTGGCAGACATCCAAAGGCTGAAACCTCGTCGCATAAGAATGACAGCTCAGATATAAGAGAAGAAAAGCCTTCACCTCGAAAAAAAGAAATGACTGTAACGGCAACAAGTCGAAAAAAGACTCCTGAGGTTAAAAAGGAAGAAAAGGAACCTTTATTGAATAATATAGACCACAATGGGTCTTCAGGTCATAGAACTAGCGATGAAAGCACGGACACTGATGAAAAACTCGGTTCAAGTACCGATGATTTATTAAACGATGACAACGAGGCAAATAAACGAATTTCAGAAGAAAATAAACTTTCGCCTGACAGAAGAACTAGTTCCACGGGCTTAGCTAACGACGCCCGACGGCCAAGTATTGTTGATTCCGAAAAGCGGTCGAGTGTTTGCGAAGGCTTTCCAGGGTTTCCAAACAAGAAAATGATGTTGTCGATGTTATACGGACAGCAGAAATCAGTGGATGATGTGGACCGTAGAATTAGTGATCCCAATTTGCCAGTAGGTGATTCAGTTCAGGAGAGAAAACAACAGTTGTTGTCACCTGGAGAGAATGACGAAGGTTCTCAGAGACAAAAGGATATGCTAGACGTTGAAAATTTAGTTTCTGATGCTGTGAAAAGATTGAGCGGCTGTCCTGAAGTTGATGAGGAAAATGAACCATCTTCGAGTGCTCCCGAAGGTGAATTTGAAGGCTTGGTAAATAAGGCAAAGTCTAATCTGATGAAGCAGCCGTCAGACGACAAACCTGATCCTGCTGCCGAGGAAGAAGCGAGAAAGCAAGAAGAACTTCGCAAGAAGCAGGAAGAAGAATGTCGACGACAAGAAGAAGAGGCAGCGAGAAAAGCAGCTGAAGAAGCTGCGCTCTTAAAGGAACTTGAGTGGGAGAGAATGATTGTATTGAAGCGTAAACTCATAGTAAATGACTTTAATTTCACTGAGCTAGAGGATGATGAAGATGAATTCCTTAATTCTGCGTCGTCAGCTGCAGATGAAACAGACGCGCATCCATACGGAGGTGTTCCAGTGTTTGGAATTCCACCTCCCCCTCCTCCTATGCCAGGCGGGGCACCCCCACCACCTCCACCCCCTGGAGGAGCCGCTCCACCACCCCCTCCCCCTGGACCTAAGGCACCTTCATTGAATGATTCCCTTCCAAAGAAAAAGTTAGTGCGTTTGTTTTGGCAAGAAGTGAAGAACTCTCCTCTTATAAATGGTGTAAATAAGACAATATGGGGGAGTATCGACACTGTGGACATTGACACTAAGAAACTGGAACATTTGTTTGAGAACAAGACAGCTGCTAAAGTAAAGGTAAAGTTTGCGTTTGTAGTTTTATTTGCGATTGTTTTGGTTTTGCTTAATGTTGAAGAAAGTAGGGATGGCGCAGTGATCCAGTGTGGCCTGGATTCGAAACTCAGAGTTGACGTCATACGTGAGTTGAGTTTGTTGTTAGGGATTGTTCTTGCTCGGAGGGTTTTCGTTGGATTCTCAATTTTTTTTCTAAATTCGATCTGCAATCCGAGCGCTACTATTGTCGGTTTTAAGGGACATTGTGCAACCCGTTTAACCCTGCTCTTACCATTGGGTGCGAAATATGGATAACGCCTTCTACACCTATCGCTGTTATAATAACACTGTTGTTGGTTCAAGACTCGTTTCGAGCAGTTTTCAATTAAGTGTCGAAAGTGATGCTGTGTTTGCTTTGGTTTTGCTTTACTACGCTTTCTGATTGGGTCCTACCCACACGCGTTTTCGCGCTTTAAGCTAATTACACACATTTGCTTCGAGTTCTGATTGGTTGATTGTGTTGTTTACGCCTGTTGTGACTGGCCAGAATAATAACTTTGGTTTTGGTTTTACGACACTCATTTGAAAACAGGTCTACCACGTTCAACAGTCATGTTAAGTCACACGCAGTTACTGCTTGTTCCATGCGTGCCTGTTTAATCACTGTATACATCGTTCCTTTGTAGAAGTGTGAAGGAGAGGACAAAGATAAGAAAAAGGAAATAGTTGTGCTTGAAATGAAGCGCTCTCAAGCAATCAACATAGGCTTGACTAAGTTACCACCGATCCGAGCACTGAAGCAGGCGATACTGAGTATGGACAGCGCAGTGATTGACAGGGAAGGAATTGATGTAAGTGCGACTCAGTTGCTTTCCGTTGCTTACTTGTTAGCAGCTTTCCCACTTTGCATAGAAAGCAAGTTTTATCCTCAAGATCGTCTCTAATTCTGATGATAATCCACTCACTCTCCTCTCTAACAATTAAAGGTGGTAACACCCCTTGCGACATTCATCCTGGGACGAGATGAAAACTTCATATCGCCTTTACATAACCCGTTTTACAGCAGTGTGAGTTTATTTTGGAACGCAACTATTAAAATTAAAAGGAATGTAATACGAACAGTCATACCGCGTTTATATGACACCCAAATCAGTTTTCGTACCGTAAAGAGAGCCCCGATCTGGTGCATCAACCGGGGTAAACTCGCGCCACTTGTATCGAATATGACATTTTGAACCGGTGTACGAATACGGAGCCGAAATAGGGAACCAGGATAATAAGTTTCCCTGGAACTTTAGAAATAATCCTGTTATTAAGCAAAGCGTTTGTTGTGTGTTTAGAAATTGCTCCAGCTGCAGCCAACAGCAGAGGAAAAAATCAAGATACAAGAAGCACATATGTCCAACCCAGACATGCCGCTTGGAACCGCTGAACAGTTTCTACTAACGATGTCATCTATTAACGAGCTGAGCCCGCGACTTCATTTATGGTCATTTAAACTGGACTATGACCAGCTTGAAAGGGTAAGACGCACTTTGGTAGAGTTAGACATAAGTGTAAACCTGATGCAGTTCCAGTTTGGTGCAATGCTAATATGGTGTAACCTTGACGTGAAATACAGTGTAACTGAGACAAAATCTTGTGGTTTTTTGCATGTTACTGAACTTGCCACAGACATAACATTTTGTTGCGTGAGTACTTTACTGGTCGAATGTATTGGTTGACTCTACTTTCGGTTGCTGTAATTACTTGCGGGTACCTCAAACTTGTTTTGCATTTGGAGCGACCCATCTGAGTAAAATCTTGTGAACTTTGTCAACATACGTAGAATGCATATGATATCAGTTTTTCCCTTGGCGTGTAGTCATACTCTATAAATTACCAGTAGAGTGGGTAGTTATTTCGGATATATTCAGCATTTCCTGAAGGCCGGTATCGTTCCTTATCAGGTACTCTGGTAAAGGGTTTCTCTTGTTTTTCGTACTGAAAGTTGTTACTTGTAAGGTCGTTATTTTCATACGGCCGCTACTGTCGGGGGATGGGGGCGTTTCTTTTTGAACTTTTCAACCTTTGCAGGAGTACTGGCCCTTGTTCAAAAGTTTGATAGCGCTATCCACCGGAAAAATCACTATCCAGTGGGTAAGGGTTAGGGAAACCAATTGCGTTATCCACTGGCGAGAGATTTATCCGGTGGACAACGCTATCCAACTTCTGAACAACTGGGGCGTGATAAATAATCCAGGATTCCCGGCGCTATCTTGTGTACATGTTTTTATACCGCTGACATACTAATTTTGCTGTCTTGATAGGAGGTAGCAGAACCTCTTATGGACTTGAAAGAATCCATCCGAGAACTGCAAAACAACGAAACCTTCAAACACATCTTAGCCACTCTGCTTGCCATAGGAAACTTTTTAAACGGGAAAAAGGTGCGTAAAAATAAATGTGTTTACAACTTAGCTCCCCATGCCTAACAATTAGTATAAGTGTCAGTTTGGTCAAAAGAGCAATTTCACAAACCTTGTAAGAACCAGTAAATGCTAATGTGAGGAATGAATGTAGTGCGCATGTGCAGACCATGTACAATTAGAATTTTGAACAGAGCATGCGTTCTCTACTGTTCTTTACATTAAGGCCGGCACATACTAGGGGACATGTCGCGGGGACAGTTTTCCTCGTGTGACACCCCTGTTTTTGCGGACAAGTTCCGTTGCGGGGACAGAATTTTGTCCCCGAGACATGTTGCAAGAAATAGCTCTTTTCACAGTTAACTTTTCTCATTTGCATTACAATGTATTTGAACGTGAATGTGAGGCAATTTCGGGAGGAAACTGCAAAATTGCCCGAAATTGCTTCTCATCCACGTTCAATACATTGTAATGCAAATAAGCAAA
>Ga0126336_10002671_pt1 | contig 10272 bp, 8 predicted proteins | sample SidCmetagenome_FD_92530 | JGI IMG/M metagenome (GOLD analysis project Ga0126336, IMG submission 92530) | Coral microbial communities from El Islote,Puerto Morelos, Mexico - Siderastrea C C metagenome | ecosystem: Host-associated > Invertebrates > Cnidaria > Coral | place: El Islote,Puerto...
TCTTATTTGGTGTCACGAACGTGATTTTGAAGTTTCTAAGAAGTTTCCGGGCGAAAATTAATAGGATTATGACGTCATGTTATTTTAAGATTTCGATAAAAGGATAGTTTTTTCCGTAGCTTTAGTTAGGTTTTATCGAGTTTTTATCGAGTTGCTACCGAGTTGTTGTCGAGTTACTTATCGAGAGTTGAGATTTACAGGAGAAACGAGTATGACGGACCAGTACACACTACCCAGCCAGAAAAACTCCCTGGGTACATGTAACGGTTACTGCAATTGGTGTCGAGTGAATAAAATCAAGTCGATTATTCTACATCACAGTGCTTTATTTCGTCAGGCCCTTAAAACAGTCCTAGATTATCGCCTTTATCGGCTCACGACACCTCTTGATGATTCTAGAGAGTCGCTTGCCGTTGCATGTTCTTTTACGGACAATGAAAATAAAAAAAGCTAGTTGATAACTTACTTTATTTCAACTTTATTTCAGTCAATCTAGCATTGTTATTAGCAGCATTATAAGTAAAGCTACGACATATTATCTTCTTACAGGTAATGTTGCTACAGTTCTCAAATAGCTCATTTATTTGATTCATCAAAGTCTGACAGGAGTGTGAACTACTGCTCAGACTTCTGCACCAGCTAATAACGATTTTAAACATTGATATTCGATTGGTTAATAAAGTAGCATTCTACATGCAGCCAGGAAAAAATGTAACTCCTTACAGACCCAAAGCTATAGCAAATTTTAAACAGCTCATACACGGGACCTACCAGAGACTGAAAGAAGTGTTTATATATGTGTACTACTTCTAAGATTCCTTCACCTGCTTGTTGCGGTTCTGAGACTCGATCTATCAGAGGCACACAACGGTTCGTTTTGGCAGAATATCTGTTCGGCAGACCGTGAATCGCGTGAGAAAGCTAGGGATTTCTTTGGGAAATATCACATATGACTTTCGTAACCAGGGGACTGATTAATTTCTTTTGTTTTCGGAGGGACAAATGTGTCGTTTAGAGTGTGAAATAAGGTCAGCTAGCATTCTCGGACAGTCATTACCAGCTCGGAAATTCGACGGATAGGATTCCGTTTCCTAAAGTTTTCTGCAGCCTAAAGTTGCAGCTCAAAACGCCGAACAGATGAACCTGTTTTAGCTTACACAAATATGCCTTTAAAAGGCTCAGAAACAATCCAAGAATGCAGAAAATGGCATTTCAAGTATTTTGCTAAAATTTTCTCGTAGGGTGCCCCTGATCTATTATAATTACTGTAACTAGGGCTTTATATGTAGTTACGGAGAAATTAAACCTCTCATGTATGCGACTACTTTCGAACCAATCTGTTCTGTGATCACTGCAAGTTAAGAAGCACTCTTAATGAAACTGTAGCAATGAAAAAATCTGCACTTGGGTGAGAAGGATGCATAAGGTTCCCAATCCCTGTATTTTTCAGTGCGGTTCCTGTTTTTTCTGTCAGGGCGGCTTACGTCTGCTTGTTCTGTTCCTGTTGCAAAATACTGTGCGATACTGCAAAGTTTATCACGCTCCTCGCCCTCTCACAAATTCAATCTTATCCCGGTTCCTTGTCCCATACTTCCCGATTTCTGTCCACATTTTCTCCCTGACACTCCCGCTCCCTTGTCCCCCTCCACTAACCTCTTAAAGAGAATGTTTTTGCGGTCGTCACAAAACTTATGTATACAATGTACACTGATCACAACATTTCGACCGAGTGTATATCTTCGGAGTTTTTAATTTCCCACTGTAGTGAAGTTTGTTTGATGAATGACTCTGTTTCCCTGTTTCCCTCCACCCGAAAATTCCGATTCGACTGATCCCAAAGAGCGTCAAGGACTCACTCCTCTGATCCCTGATCCTTGATCCCAGCCCTTTCATCCATACCCCACTCCATTGATACCTGATCTCACCCCTCAAATCCCTGATATCGCTCCTCTGATTCCGGATCCCACCCCTCTGATGCCCGATCCCACCCTTATGTTCCCTGATCCCACCCCTCTGATCTCCTCTTAGCCATTTGATGCCCGATCCCTTGAATCTTATTACGGCCCTTATATATTAAAGCTACCAATGAACGCACCCTGGTCGCAAACATTAATGAATCACTATAAATAAGATAAATCTAAACCGTACACCAAGACCCGTACTGCAAAAGAGGACCAAAGAGAGCTTGAGCTTTCAATATGAGCATAAACTGCTAAAAACATAGGAAAGCAGTGCGTGCAGAACCGATGACGTTTTCAAACCCGTAAATTTGGCATGCACAGTGAACAGGTGGTGGATGGTGGTCGATGTCTGTAAACTTTATATTAATTTAATCGGAATTGGTTCAAATTGATGAATTACTGTGCCGTGCTCCAAGCATGTTGCGCTTGGAGGCCACTTTATCTCCCACTACCCCTACTTAACTACGCATTTTTCTGCTCTCTAGTCCTGTCAGTTGTTTAGGAGACATATAAACCAATCAGAAACTGTCTTCTGTGCATATATTTGTGAGTTTTAGGGAGTAGGGGAAAGGCCGATTTTTGGCTTACCGCATGGGATCCGTCCTAGATTTTCGAACAGGACCGAAATATTTATATCCAGGTTACTTCTTCAAGAGTAAATAAATTTCATTAACCTTATGCAAAAGCCGCTTGCTTCTTATCTCGGGTTTCTCATTATTTTTCTTTAATCTTAATTGTAATGCCACTAGTAAACTAAAAACATTGTCTCGTATTGGAATTGCCTCCGTCAAGTTAGTTGGAAGTGCGAAAACTAATAATTCCGCTTGCAAATTAAAAAAAAAAGGAAAACAGAAACAAACTACATGTGCATGAATTCGCGAAGTAACAAGAACTGGTTCGTTGCGGTCACGACGTTCATACTTTTCTCAAATTGACGAGTTGGTCTTGCGTATAATTTCTGCTGTGTTTGTTGCTGTGGAAATTCGTACCACGGCCAAGTAAATGCAGCACTACAACACGCATAAATTCCTGCCAGACGTTAAGTGTACAAAAAAGCGTATTCGAAGGAAAATTATGTTGATCGAGACTCGCAAATGCTAATATTTCAAAGCCCGGCGGTCGTACGCCCATCTATAAACCGTATGGATGTGTCCCGCTGATATTAAAAGGTAAGGGTTTCAGTGTCTCGATGGCACACCCCTACACAGCATCTCACAGAGAACCCCCCCGGCTTCACACATGTACATGTAAGACAGATACCAGATACCAGATACCAGATACCGTATACCGCATGGCGACGTTCTTTAAGGTTTACAGCATCAACCGTTGACACCATTAACATGACGCGGTTCGTCATCGGTTAAAAATGTACCAAGAAGTTGTATTCCTTGAGAAACCTTTCGTGTGATCTGATTTTCACGCCATGAAAACCGGCATCTGGTAGTTAAGCTCCTTAGAGCAGTATGGACCAAGTGCCCAATCAAAAAATAACTAATTACTTTTTATATCTTCATAATAAGGGGAATGACTCTATTGCTAAACAGATCTTTTTAATGTCGGCAAATTCTCATTCCTCTGGTAAAAGTAGTTTCTACTCTAGTGCCATGAGCATGTCTGAATACTACTAGTAATAGTTGACACTAGAGCTGCCCCCGCTGTTTAGGCTTTGTGATCGTACTTATTGATTTTGAAGGTTTCCTTTTCCTTGATTTACTTAGAAACACTTTTGTGTGGTATTTATTTTTCTGTAGTATAATCTAGGTTTTAGATTGTTTTTTCAGAAGCAAACCAAGTTAAGATAAGCACTCAGTCCAGTGCTAAGAGGTTTCATGTACTTACGGAATGACGCGCAAATTGCAACTCTATTTTTTCTGTCAACCGTGGAACTTCTTTGTGCTTGGGTAAATGCTTGGGTATTGTTTGAGTGCAATTTGGTCAAACCTATCAATTGAATGAGGGACAATAGAGGAGCAATAAGCAGCAAGAGAATAAAGGTGAAGCTAATTACGCGAGTTGCGTGCCTTGAAATATTAACAGCATAAATGCCTGGCAAACGATTTGTTCGTCCTACATTGCTGAAATAAAACTTTTCTTCTTAGATAATCTAAGTTCTTTATTAGAACAAACATTGTAGTGGAAAGTTTGTGGGGATATTGTACTAAAATGTGGGAAAGCAACTTCCAGCGACATGGAAATAATTTCCATATACGCAATGTAAACAAAGTACCACGAACGTGACTTTCTCGGACGCATTCTTACATTACAAGCGAGATTTTCCACAGAGACAATCAAATACGTGAATTGAATTAAAAATTAATCAAGTAAAATCGCAAAAGCGGCTATTTTTGGTAACGTGCTGAAATTTCCTAGTCGCCCAAACTAATTTGCAATGTCTGAAAAGTTATAAGTAATGAGGTCACAGCTCGACTTGCAACTGAAAAATTCGACCTAGATATTTCACAAGAAATTTAATGTTTCCATGAGCGTTTTCTGAAGGCATGTACTAGAGTTGTTGTGCTTCCACGCGACCTAATGCAATCTTGAAACGCAACATTTCTCGCGAGTTAAAAACCTAGGTTTACTGGTGTTGAGATTCACTCGTTTGCTAAGCAATACTCAGCTTGCTTGTTTATGGAAAAGACTTTCAGTCCCCCAAAGTGATTTGTGTCGAAAAATCGTTTCCAAATGATTTCTGTATAATGCGTGTCTGACAAATAGTTTTACGCAGCGTCTCTGGATCCTAAATTTCCTTCTCGGTGGCCTGACAATTTACCTTGGCTTTCTACGGGAATAAAATGAGGCAAATGGAAATAAAAACTAAAGTTCTATCTCAAAACAGCTGCTCTTTGGGGTTATATACTGAAAACATGTGCGGTAAGGAAGCGCACGCAGTATGACTGACGGCAAAACAACCCACGAGTTTTCTATGAATACCGTGCACCCCCTAGATAGAGATTTTTGATTTACTAACCTCGTCACATTACCCATATGTTTTCTGATGCTACGTCATCATTACCCATTTATTCCATTCAGGCGTTTAGTGATGAAACGTCCTCATTACCTACTGATTCCATGCTCGCCCTGTTCTGGCAAATCGAGATTTGATCTGGTATATCCTGTACATTTTAACTGTAAGTACTTTACTTCACTTTACTTTATATACGCGCGGACTATAAGGACGCCTCCTCGGGATTTTGCCTCTAGGCAAAATACCTGCGGGGGCGGGGGGGGCAATAATTTGCCTGATTTTGACCCCAGTGTCTTAAATAAATCTAAGATCAAACACTATATAAGCGTAACGCAACACAAATATATCCTACACTGGCACGGTGACATACTATTCAACACTCTAAGAAACTAGAATTTTATAACACTTTTAAAAACGAAAACACGCCTTCTTGTATCTAGAACTTACAAGTAAGTTAAATGAAAGGAAAGAATGAGTGAAATTCAGAATAGGTGATCACAAACTAATGATTGAAACTGGTTGATATAGTCAAATCCCGAGAGTAAATAGATTTTGTCCTACTCGCGGATTCAATCAAATCGAGGATGAAATTCACTTACTTCTTCACTGCCCTAAATACTCAATTTTTAGAGACAGGTTTTACAGGAAAATAGAGTACCTCCTACCAAATATAAAACGATTGTCTACATTTGAAGTTACAAAAGAATTAATGAATTCCGATAATTATTTTGTTAGCATTCACTTGGTGAGATTCATTCTATCGTGCTTAAATTTACGCAATAATTTATTACCAATTTAGACTGATGTAATTCTTATCTCCTTATTACATTTGTTTTTGTTGAGTTGTATGCTTTTGCAATACTGTGAGAACTTACAGTCATGCAAATATATATAAGCTAATTGTTGTTGTTGTTTGAAGACATGTTCCCTACCAATTACTGCTACAGATAATGTGGACTGACTTGTTATACAAACTATAAACTATACTGCTAAATTTAACCTTTGTATAATTCGGATGCGCTCGTCACTACTATTTTGCTGAAGAACTTTTAAGTTTTGAATGATCTACAACAGCGCGTCTAAGCATGACAGACCGTCGCTTGAAGTAGTGTTAGCTAATTAGCTTTACCTTCCAACACAGTTTATTAACGACAATAAAAGGCGTTGTTCATACCACACGTGCACTTCTAAAGAGATAGTGTTTCACTGTCATTCATAATATGAGTTTCTACTTGTCAAAAACGTTCGTCGTGTATGATAAATAACCAATCTTCGAAAAGTTTTGTTGTCGTCAGTTCTGTTTCCACATCTAGCAAATGAAACATTCGAGCATTCAGCTTTGTCACTGTGCTCCTTGTAATTACGTTGGCAAAATTCATTTGCTAGTTTTGATTTAGCGCAAATCAATTTTAGATCCATACAGTGCGCTGTTGATGTTGAATTTCTTATCATTGTTCTGGAAATTTGCAATTGCCAGGTAAGTATGACCATTGTACTCAAATGATGTCATATCCCTCGCTCTCTGAGTTGATATCTCTTGGTACTGAATAAATTGCTGTCCAGAGTACTGGTATATAACTGACTTGTATCTTTGGCTGTCATCATTGTTATTAGCCACACCCAGAAACGTTTGGCCGCACATCACAAATGGATGCAAGGCAACAGCTCCATAGGTGGGGATATACTGAAAGAGAACGAACTTACTGCCATCCCACTTGTAAATGAACGAGTCGGTGTTATAATTTCTTCCATTGTAGAAGTTGGCAAAGGCGAGGAATGTGTCACCGTTGATGTTGAAGGACTTCACATCTAGTGCTCCATACGTCTGAAGAGACTGCAGTTTGACAAAGCTGTTTCCTGACCACTTGAATACAGTGGAGTGTGCAGCATGCCCCTGTTGGGAGTTGTACCTGTTGGCAAAAGCAATGAAAGTTTCATTGTTTATTACAAACGCCGTGCTTGCATGACCGGCTCCCCCTGTTCCTATCTTCTGAAACTTTTCAAACTGGTTGTCCTTCCATTTGTAGATGACTGCTGACTTTCCATACGCATTCGTAACGGCGAGAAACACTTCCTGTTGTATTTTAAAAAAATTTAAGCTTGTTGCTGAATTTGTTGAAATGTCTTGTAAAGTGACAAACTCGTGTCCATTCCACCGGTAAATAACAGAGTTCAGTTGATGTGTAGCGCCATTCAAGCGATTAGCAACGGCGAGGTAATGTTTATCAGAGATCATAAAATATTCGATGTCATATGCTCCGGTAGTGTTTATGGTCTGGTAGAGGAAGAACTTTCCAGTTGAATCGTTCAGTTTGTAGACGAAGGAGCCTGTGTTGTAGCCCCTAGTATCACCATGATAGTTGGCGAAGGCGAGAAACAGACTTCCATTGATGATAAACTGTTTAACAGCGTCAGCTCCTCTGGTTGGCAAATCTTGATACTTTTGGAAGTGGTAGAAACTACTGGAGCAATCTTTGAAAGAAAAACAACTATGTTAAATTTAACATTAAAACATATCAATGCCACACTGAAAGAAACCCGTGCCACTGCAACCGCAAAAAGTAAGCATAAGATTACAGGGCCGATTGCATGAGCGGGATGGCTCGGTAAACCAGGCTGGCTCGGTCTGCCGAGATTAGTGTTAGCTTGGTATTGCTAATAATAATAATAGGACTTTATTTAATGAGGGTAACATAATTTACTGGTTACCCAGTAGTTTACAATTTGGCTCTCCCTAATTTTACATAAAATAGAAAAAAGAAAAATATATATGACACGATTAAAACCGGAACCTAATTAACTACGAAGCTGTCGTGTGAAAAGAAGACTGCATAAAAGAGAATGAATAGGGTGATTTTACTTTTGCCAGTCCGTTATGTTGGTGTATTATCTTATATGTTATGTGACTTTATGATCTGATAACCCTTTATGTGTTACATAGAAAGAGAAATATCAACCTTCTGAAGAGAACGTGTTGACCCGGCAATCGCGATTACATGGTATATTTTCAGCCAGTCTAGCTGGGATCCTGGCTGGCCGGGCTGAGATTTTTCAATGTAATCGCGAAGTTAAAAAAGACGTGCAGAGATTGTGGCAAACCGACCAGGCCCGTCTCATCCCGCCTCCGCCCCTTAATGACACTGACAAGCATATTTGTGTCAGCATCTCAGCATGTAATATATTTTTTAAGTCCAGCACATTCGAAGGCCTTCTTTTGATAAGGGCATGTACGCAGTCTAAGGTGCATACAAAATTGTCTTTTAACCGAAATTCCTGCCGTGAATTCGAAGTTCGCATCTACTCTAAAAGAAAGTTTTAAATGCTGAAAATCGTTTCGCTTTGTTTTGAAAATCATTTTAATTTATAAATGATGAGTGGAAGAAACATGCTGCTAAACAGTGTAAGATCAGATGTCCTTGCGTATTCCTCATATCCTCATATGCCTTGTACAAGAACTATACGGTACTTGTGCTCAGTTAGGTTATCCGTTTTGTCGGCATCATGAGTTGGCAACATACACTTATTATCTAGTGTTTTTGATCGCCTGTCAGGTTTAGTCCGAAAAGTGTTCAGTCAGTTCTGTTGCCTACAACACTTGTCTGGATTACGCTTTTGCAATTGAAACCCGCCTTACAACTTCCCTGAAGGACTCTCACCTAAAAGTGACGGAGGTCAGTTCGCCACACCTTTTAGGGATGATAGCTTTTGGGTTGGTACGGTACAGGGTGTTTATAAAAGCGAAACTAACCATAGTAGAATTAAACTGGCAGGGGGTACTTTTAGAGTTCCTTTTATTATTGTTGCTTTAGTGTTTGGGACAATACGTCGTGATGGTACCTGAAGCAAGTCCATTACTAGTGGAAAAGTTCTGCAAACGTTCTGACATTCACACTTGATCTATGCGTTGCAAGAACGGACTTTACATTACACGGTTAGCATTTCGTCGCGTAAGGTTTGCAAAGAACGTTGTTACTTTAAAGTTTTTAAAATCTGAGTGGGATCTTCAAACACTGTAATTAAGCGTCGAAAAGCTCTTCCAGGAAATATGGACGTGCGAACATCCTCATCACTTTTATTTGGGAGCCCCCAACGTCCCCCACCGGCCTCAAGCATAACACTGTTAGGACGAGTTTTTGAAACCATTTTCCTATGAAACATTTTCCCATCTTATTTTAAGACCAAGTTCATGATCAACGACTAGATTTTCTCAAAGTCCGTTTTTCACGTGGTCCAGTCAGCTGACTACATCGCTCGTTTTATCGTTCATGTTTCACGATTCAGCAAACTAAGACACCAACTGAGGCAAGTATCAGTACAGAGTGACCAATGATTGCTTTAATTTATGGACTCTCACACTCTCTAGTGAACTGAACTTACCCCGATCATAAAACCTCCATGAAACATTTAGGCTCAACCCTTGGGTGGAGTGTATTTACAATGCTTTGAAGAGCAAAAAAGTCAAATGATCTTTTACAAGTGGTACACTGATAACTGTACACTGTATTTCGTTAGTTTCGATTATGTTTTGTCCACTTGTTTTTTGTCGCCTTTTTCTGTTTCTTGGGCTGACATACACTACCTTGTTCAAACGACCTGTCTAAGAAGACGGCCAAATTTGTATGGTCGGTCGGTCCACGTATTCACTGCGTTCCACAGTACCTAAATTGAGAATTAAAATTTTCATTGCAGTCGTGGCGGCCATTTTGACGACTGCAATGAAAATGCAACATGTGTAAACACCGCCCGACCACTTTTATTGCTCCTGGAACAAGGGTTCAGCGGAGATGGACAAACGTCTTCAGGTATAATTTTTCTCTGTAACCAAGTTAACTTTGATTACTCTCACATTTTATTTCTTTCTTAGGGGGGGGGGGATCCATGGGAAGGGTTGAGGGGGTTGACCCCACCCACCTTTGTGAAGTCGAAAATACCGCTAATGAAGTTTTTAAAAAAAAGCCTTATTTCACAATCCATATTTTAAAAATTTTCTCGTGTACCTCGCTCCCTAACGTCCCATGAGGACGGGCGCCGAATGACGATCCCACTTTCCTAGAATCTTGGAACCCCCCTGTTTCTGTATCGCCCATGATCCGGTATAACATAAATTATACCAGAACATGAACAATGAAAAAAAGAAATGAAATTAGACTGTAAATAAGGTAAACTAGTGTATAGTGTGCAACATAAATTATACCAGAACACGTTTTACCATCGCCCCTGGATTCAACTGAAACCCTAGAGAGGAGAATATGGGTTGTTACATTTTTCTTACGTTTACCTTTCTCGCAGATTTCTCCTTCATATCCGGGTACGCACTCACAAAGGTATTTCTTGTTAGTATAA
>Ga0126336_10002672_pt1 | contig 10272 bp, 11 predicted proteins | sample SidCmetagenome_FD_92530 | JGI IMG/M metagenome (GOLD analysis project Ga0126336, IMG submission 92530) | Coral microbial communities from El Islote,Puerto Morelos, Mexico - Siderastrea C C metagenome | ecosystem: Host-associated > Invertebrates > Cnidaria > Coral | place: El Islote,Puerto...
GTGTCTTCGTGCTACAGAAACCGGGATAAGCTCCGGCCACTGGGCATGATGTTGTTCCATGACCCTGGAAGCTGCAGCTGCAGTAATCCCATATTGTGCTCTTGTTGGACAATTAAAGTTGTAGCAGGATACCCTCCAGTCCTTTTTCAATGAGATGGTTTGTAGGATGGCACTTATAAAATTCATATAGTAAAGAAAAGCATCTTGCCTTGCGATATACATCAGGAGTTAGGAAAGGGGTTGGTGAAGGAAAGTTTGCACCTGAAAAGTGACAGACGTATACCTCTCTTAATGATATGATTAATCCAGTGAAGTTTATTCACTGTGGATATGGGATAAAGTTATTGGTGTGACTGCTATCTCTGATCCAAATAAGTTTTAAAGAAAGGGACTCCGTGAGAAATGGTTTTGGATCAGTAGATGTGAATCACTCCAAATCTTCATAACTTTACTATTCATTTTGTTGGGTCTGGCAGCCAGCTTTGTCGGGTTTTGGACCGGTGTCACAGCGGATTCGGACCCCCCCTCCCACGGATTTGGACCACCTCTCGCGGATTTGGACCCCCTTCAATGAGGCAATAATTTCCTTTTGAAACGGCAAGTTTTGAGAAGAAGGTTTTCAGTCTCCTGGAACGTTTTGAGAACAAGGAATATACATCTTATTTTTGGTTTCAAGCGCGGCAGCTTTTCAATAAATTAGCATTTACGCTGCTACGTATAGCACAGTAATCTTTTACTTTCAATTACCGTGTTCTAAAACCCAAGAGAAATAGTTTACTGGCAAGGCTGAAGAGCGAAAGAGTTGAAGTTATTTGGTAGCTTAATTTTTTACAGGGGGGGTCCAAATACGCAAAGGGGGTACAAATCCGCTGGCAAAAGTGGACCCACGGGGGTCCATATTCGCGAGCGGATTTGGACCGGGGGGCCATTTTTCGCTAGCCGATTTGGACCAGGGGGTCCAATTCTGAGGGGTCCAAATCCACTAGGACACCGGGGACCCCTCTCGTATCTGGAACACTGCTGCCATGTGAGGTCAATTATTCCCCAGCTTGTTTTCTAAAGTTTCTAGTGACTGCTGATATTTCTGATCGTGGTTATGACTATATTTCAGGTCGCCCACAAGCTTGGTGTTCTCTACAGTGAGATGATCTTTGTAAATGGCTATGTTCACTGCGATCCGCATCCTGGCAACATTCTTGTGAGACGCAATCCCAAACATGGCGTAGAGATTGTCTTTTTAGACCATGGCTTGTATCAGGTATGATATTTTTCTCCCTCATATCCACTGTCCACCACAAGCCATCACTGTTTCCCAAAATAGCAGCCACAAATATAGATCAGTGACTTAGAATTGAACCGAGTGCGTGAGAAAAGTGAAAAGTCATTTCGCTGTGCGTCCATTTGCATTTTAAGGAGCCCATTTTACCATCCAATGCAATGCAGTACTCGCAGTCTCGCATTTTCAGACTCACGAATAAATGGGTTAGCTAAAAAAAAAACTGTCAGTGGTGCTGCGTCGGTTTGGGAGTGGGGCACAACAATCTGGATTTATGGTGTCGCGGCAGGCGATTTCGCGCTCGCTCGCGAGTTCTTTTCACCCGACTACTGTACATGTATCCCTTGAGCGGAAAGAGAGACTGCTTGTAGTCCATTTAAACCCATATTAGCATTTCATTTTCAGTTACGTTTTTTTTCCCTACCTATAGACACTTTCAAGTGATTTTCGCGTTCAGTACTGTAAGATGTGGCAGTCGCTGATTCGGTCAGACCTTGAAGGCATAAAACAGAGCAGTGAAGCGCTTGGAGTGAAGGAGATGTATGGTTTACTTGCGTGTATTTTGACAGCGAGATCATGGGATGTGGTGACTACGGGAATTGACAAAGGACCTGTTACTGATAATGAGGTATGTGTGGAGTTAAACTGCAAGCAATTGTCGTTACACTGTACTTGAATGTTTGAAAAAGTAGTGATAATGTAAAGAGAAAGTTCATTTTCGTCACTGTTAGGGCGTAAAGAGTTAAGACCCGCATACATCTTGCAACGATTTTGCGGTTTAAATCATTTCATATGTGTTCGGACCTTCAGTTATCCTGATCACCTATCTCCGGATTCGTAGTGTAATGTAAACTTCGAGGAATCCGAATACTCCAATGTAAATGCTTCAGGAATACGAACACCCAAGATTTGATGAATCCGTAGACATTAAAGAATCGGGATTCTTTTGCTCTAGTGTAAACTTAGCCTTAGAGTCTTCATTTTTCACCCCACAGGCAGAGGAGATCCGAGTGAACGCCACAATTTACGTGAAAGAGATAACTGAACTTCTAAACCGAGTACCCAGACAGCTGCTGTTGCTACTGAAAACAAACGACTTGTTACGAAGCATAGACTACAGACTCAAGACAAGCGCTACCTCTCGGTCCTTTATTACCATGTCACGGTGCTGTATACGCGCCGTAACAGAGCAACGACTAAAACTATGTAATGGTTGGAAAGACTGGCTTCACATTCAGGCTGATTCTACTTTCAGTCACCTAATAATTACGCTATATCAGGTGTATGTTTCTAGTATAGTTACATCACTTAGGCGATTTTTTGCAAGGCTTGCGAGTGGATTACCGTTTCTTTAGTATGATGTGGACAGTGTTATTTTTTACGAAAATTTTCTCCTACTGGTGTACTGGAATAAGTCTCGATCGAGCAAATATTTATATATAATAAATATATATAGATTTAATATTTGCAATTGATGTAATATATTTTTCAACAATGTACATCATTTTGTCAAATTACGATGTGGAACTAATTTTATTCGTCAAAAATAAAAAACTCCCCTGGCAGAAAAAATTAAAACATTTTTTTTGTCTTAAAAAACAAACAGCAATCAAAAGCATCAACAACCCCGAGATCTCTAGTAGTGGGACGGTTTATTTTACTGCTATTAAGGATTTGCGTATAGGGGAAAATATCCAATCTCTGCTTGTTCTCATCAATCTCCCTCTTTTTTTTTCTTTGACGCGCCAATCTTTCTTCGTCTCCCACAGACTGAACGCCTGTAAGAAGCTACTGTAATTGCGATGTGGGTGAATGAATTGCATCCGCGAAACACTGGCTGACGTTTCGAGCGTTCGCCCTTCGTCAAAGCGAACTGGGTAGCCTTCAAAGTCTTGGAATCTCACTCACTGCTTTCAATATGAGTGGTGGACGTGTCGTGTGTTAACAGTTAATCTGATTATTCCAGTCCTTTAATTTATTATCATGATTACGTTAGCTATTTCTACCCCTCCCGGACACCCCCGAGAAAGAAACACTCCCGGGCCCAAAATCATTACCGGACTGATTTCACACATTTTACTAGTTCTCTAGGCTCCACAAAAAACGAGAGAGAAAAACAGAGTTAGTTTCATACTTCCTTTGCCATCCACTTCCCGAAGTTGTCGTTTTGTTTTTCTCGATTGGAAGCACACGTGAAATTTCCTGTAGTTGTGCTTAACAATAGATGACATTCAGCTGTCACTACTTGACCAATAAGGAAAAGCTAAGAATTGAAATACCAATCAGGTAACAGCGTGCACGTGGGTTCAAAACTTTGGTGCCTTTCTGACACACCTCATTTGCATTTTTTTCCACTAATCAATGTTCAAACACTTCGCCCTCGACAAGCTCCTCATTCAGACAAAGTAGCTTTAATTTCATCTTATGCTTTCTGAAATTGGTGATATTATTGCTTAATTACTGCCAAAAAGCATGGCGGTAAAACCCTTCAAAGATCTTTAGAACTGTAAACGACGAGAGAAGGGAAAGAATCATGGAATGGAAACAGCTTTGCTGCAAACAAGGGGAGAGAAAATTGGCCACACTTGTAAGGCTTATATGTAACATCTGCGAAGTACAGGTGTGCAAAAAGCTAGGATTATCTTCTTAAACATATTTTTATTAATCTTATTTCTTCATGTTTTCCTGAGAGTTGTCTGTAATCAAGAAGAAACCTCGAAACTATCAAAACAACAAGTGGGTGGTGTTTTAAGATACAAAGGCTTCGCTACAACACGCGTGTCAGTGAAAGATGGAAAATTTTATAACTATTTTTGCAACTTACAGCCAAGGTAATTGTATCTGTGAATTTGTTTTGTATTATTATGAATTAGAGAGGAAATAGTTCAACTCATTAATTTCCTTGGGTCATTTCAACTTTGTACTACACAGAATGCATTTAACTTTGGTGTTAAGATTCGGGGTCCGTTATATCATATTTCACTGTAGTTGTATTCAGTTCTTCAAATATATGAGAGTTCTTGTTTTTTCCGTTCCTATTTTGGCCTTGTCTAACTAAACTCGAAGCAAAAGGAAAAATGTTAAACAGCAATTAAAGCTTGGATACCTTTCGGTAAGAAATTCTAAACTGGCTTAGCGTTGTTGCAATTTTAGGAGAATTTTAAAACTTTGGATGTTTATTACTTCAGTGTACTTCTCAAGTCAATCATAAAATGTTTGCATTTTTTTGTGCAATAATCCTTACTCTCGTCGTCCAAATTTTAGGTAGAGCAGTCGAAGGAGAAGCCATACTGGAAGACATCGTCAACTTCTTCTCCATTCCTTTCTATGAAAAGACGGACAAGGAAAAACAGCACTCTCAGTAAGAGACAAAGTTCATCGAGAGGCATTTATGGTTTGGTATCGTATGTTTTTGTTTGGCTTTATTGGGGCAGGGTTAGTTAAGGCGAGAATTCAATACGCTCTGAATGGACTCTCTGATTTACTATGTAGTGGTGCTTCTTTTCAATTGATTGGCTTTTATCATCATCGTCATCATCATCATCATTATTATTGTTATCATTATTATTATCTATTTATTGTTATTACGCAAAATAAATACAAATATGAGAATCACAAGAACAAAAAATATATATTGCAATTCAAAATATATGACTGTATGAAAAATAAAAAAATAAAACAAACAAACAAAATAAATTGAAAAGATCACTTAGGAGAATAACTGTAGGAACTCCATGCAGAGGATTTCGAGTGGAAAGCTCTGTTACCAAGCTGGACGTGTCGACAAAAATATATCTACATGTACTGTTCGACTTAGAAGCAAGCACTCAACACAACTGCACAACAGTTCAGGGGTCAACTCAACTACCCACGATGTCAGAGATGCAAACGAAAGCAGCTGCACTACTGAGTCACGTAAGAAAACAACAACAACAAAAACAACTTGACCTGTTCCTTGACCCAAGTTGTCTTATTCCCGCCGCTGCGCTTCGCTTGCACTCGACCTTTGCTTAGTATTCGATCCGTTATCTGCTTCGTTATTGCACTAGATGGTTAAATGAGCGGTACTGCAAAACGTCTGCAGTCAAAGACTCTTACAATCCGCTACTGGCTTGTTTAAATGCGCGACAATACACTGCTCTTGCCGTAAAGATCTTTTACAAGCTCTTATCTTTCTCTTATCATCAATAAATGCGAACAACTGCAAATCGTGTGCGTTCAAAGTCTGTGCAACCCGTTATCGGCTTCTTTACTATGTTTAAGTGCGCGCCATTGCACTACGCTTGCCGTAAACGTCTTTTGCAAATTCTTATCTTCCTCTTTAAATCAATAAATGTGCGCCAATGCAAAACGAATGCGGTCGAAGTCTCGTGCAATGCGTTAGCGGTGTGTTTATTATGTTTAAATGCGCGTCCATGCACCAAGTTTAACTGCAGTAAACATCTTTTACAATCTCAGCATCTTCCTCTTTATCATCAATAAAAGCGCGGCACTTATAGTCTGCCACGATCAGTTATTCTTTAATATTTTGTTACGAATGACTTTTGCGCACCTTTATAATCCAGTCTTTCTTTTAGTTATGGTCAGTTGTGCGCCACTTTTACGCCTGCAGTTAACCACTCTTTTGGTCCACTATCAGCTTTTTTGTTGTAATTGAATGCATAACACTACACTTGTAGACAATGTCATTTTCAATCCGTTATCGACCTCTTTGTAATGACTATCGGCTTGCAGTCACAATCCGTAACAAATACGCAATGATGCTTTCAGGTTGCAGTCGCTGTCCATTACAATGCGTTATCGGCCTCGTTGATATGACTGATTGCCCACTAGTGCACTACACCTGCAGTCACAAGCAGTTATTAGCCTCTATACTGTGATTAAATGTTCTTTGCTGTGCTATCTCCGCAGTCATCGTCTTTAACATTCCGTTATTAGCGCGCTTTATTTTTATTACACGCAGGGCACTGCACAGCGCCTGCATTCAGCGTTCAAATTTGTTGTCGGCCTCTTTGACGGGTGCTATTGCTAACGCTTTCATTTAACTTCTTTTTCATTATATACAGTAATTAAAATTTGTTTTGGTCTCTTTATTGATAAAGTTTGATTAAATGCGCGCCCCTTTATTATGGTTGCAGTAAATGTATTTTACAGTCCATTATGAGCAGCATTATGACGGTTAAGTGCACACAGTGTCACTGCTCCTGTGATCGTCGTTTTTTACAATCCGTTATCTTTCTCTTTATTATGACCAAATGCTCTCCGCTTACATTTTTCATGGTGAAAATCACCCCCACTGAACTACACTTGCAGTCAACGTCTTTTGCAATTCGTTATCGTCCCCTTTTTTGTAAGAAATGCGCGCCACTGCACTACACGTTTAACAAACCTGATTGCACACAATCCGATATTGTTCATGCGCGCCGCTGCACTACACCTGAAGCTGACCTATTGAACAAGCCGCTTTCGTAAAAGTTTGCCACTGCACTACACGTTTAGCCAACCTATTGCTATCTTAAAAGTCCGCCAATGCACTACACCCGTAGCTGACCTATTGTACAATCCGCTGTCGTAAAAGTCCACCACTGCACTACACCCGTAGCTGACCTATTGTACAATCCGCTGTCGTAAAAGTCCGCCACTGCACTACACCCGTAGCTGACCTATTGTACAATCCGCTGTCGTTCCGCCACTGCACTACACATTTGGCCAACCAATTGTGCAATCCGCTATCGTAAAAGTCCGCCATTGCACTACACCTGCAGCCGGCCTATTGTACAATCCGCTGTCGTAACAGTCCGCCACTGCACTACGCCTACAGTGATCGTCTTTAACAAGTCGTTATCGGCTTCTTTATTATTCTTTACGGCGGTGCCCTACACCAACAGACATAGTTTCTTACAACCCGGTACTTTCCTCTCTATTCTGGTTACACTTATCATCATCATCATCGTCGTCGTCGTCGTCGTCGTCGTCGTCAGCAGCAGCAGCATCATCATATTACGTACGCGCCAACCCATTATAATCATTTGCATCTTTTTGTTTAAAAGCTCGCGCCGCCACTGCAAAAGGTCTGGTTTCAACGTATTTTACACTGTTTGAGAGGAAAATATATTGCCGGACTGAGAGAATGACGGATTTGTGAGCACGAACCGGTGTCGTGTTGTGGCCTCGTAGTTGTCAACCTGATGAAAGAAAGACATATTGAAGACTTAGGATGGAAGAAGGAAGTGTCATATCGGGGAGACGATCAGAGAGCTTTATCCTGCAACTTGGTACCGACTCCTTGGACTGAAGACTGTACTCTGTTCATTTCTATATTTCAGAAATATGTTATTTTATTCTCTTCTCTATTTACAATTACTGTTGAACAGTTGTTTTTAGGCGTGTGTATGTATTTTGTTGTTTTTGTTATTGTTGCTTGTGTGCGTCAGAGTGAGAAAGAGTGCATGTGCGCGCTGCAGGCACTACGCAAACGTTTACGTGGGAATTGGTTTTTCCTTAGGAGCTTATATCATAGTTTGCAATCGAGTGTCGAGAGCTATTGCAACTGTGTGTTTGCCTTGGCTTTGCTTTACCGCGCTCTCTGGTTGGTTAAGAAAAGTTTGCACAATTTTCTCAACCAATCAGACGTTAAACCAAAACCAATCGCGGCTTGCTCGCACGCTTTTTTCCGCGAATAACGCTAATTATTTGTATTTGCGTCGATTTCTAATACGTTCTTTTTGTTTTGTTCCTATTGTGATTGGTTAGAAAACCTACTTTGGTTTCAGTTTTACGACACTCATGTGAAAGCCGCACTATATATAATTTCATGGTCAATGACATCGTTGATTATTTTCCACAAGATTTTTTTTTGCTGAGATCCCCTTTGTAGGTTGTACTTACTATTGCGCAGACGTCTTCAGTCGACCAATGATTGACTTCATTTTGAACGGCTGAGTCGAATGCAGCGTCTTTCATGAAAACGAAAGGTAATCACAGCTTTGTACGCTTGCATTTAATATAGGAAGTTATATTTCATGTTACTTCCATTCTGAGGATGGGCCATAAGCATTCCCTCCTTTCGCTCCTGGTAGTCAGGGGAGAAGACGTGTACACTCGAGAATGTCTACTGCCGCGAGAAAACACGACACGCACACTACGATTGTAGGCGTGTTCCCATGCGTGTTCTTACGATTGTATGCGTGTTCCCATGAGTGTTCCCATCATGCTTTCGTGGCTTCTTCCCCGGCTAACCTTGAACGGAAGGAGGAGCTGCTTTGTAGTCTATGCTAAGGAGGGTAGGGTCGGAAGGGACGTGGAAATGATTAACACCAAAAATAGACCGTAAACGAGACAGACGTTTTTCGTTTATCTTCTTATTGGTAATAGCGATGAAGCATTTCAGCTCAGAAACTTCACCCAAACTCTGATATTACTTTTGGTTTGCCTGGTTGTTCTATGAATTAATCAAGACGTAATTAAAACCGATGTAAAAATTATTATTGTTCAATAGGATGATCGTCGAAGCAGAAATAAAGGAGGAGAAAGGGAAACGAGACTTGTCTGAAGATGGACTTGCAGATGACATTCCCCATGTCGGTTTTTTGGTGACTTGTTGTCCGTCAAGGGCATAAATGGTTCACAGGTAGGTTTTGATGTTTCATTTTACCAATTAACTTTATTTCAGGCAGAACGAGGGACTCCTCGTAGTCTATGCTATGGAGAGTAGGGTCGAAGATTAATACTGAAAATAGACAGCAAACGACACTTAAAGTGATTTCGATGGAGTATTTTAGTTCAACAACCCCACACAAATTCTCATATGACTTTTGGTATGCCTGGGTGTTCTATGAATTAATCTGAAGGAAGTATAATTAAAACCTAGGTCAAAATATTATTGTTCAACAGGATGATCCTTGAGGAAGAAAGGAAGGATGGGAGAAGAAGGCGGAACAAGACCTGTCTGAAGATGGACTTGCAGATGACATTCCCAAGGTTGGCGTGTTGGTAACATGTCGTCCGTCCAGGGGATAAGTGTTCATAAGTGTGTTTCGATGTTTCATTTTAACAAGGGACTCTTGTTTTAATGTTTTCTTTTGCGTTGTTAAGAGTAGTATTCACATGATCCCGCTAGTTTCAGCTGGACACAGCCCAGTCGCCCCGCGTTCCCTTCCCGAACACTTGACTTGGGGAAAATCTCATCACCCCATAATAAGGTAAACCTCAGGAAGGTAGGGAGAATGAAAGAGGAAAGGCTCAACTTATTCCATTATATTTCCTATAAAAACTCTAACGTAAAGCTGTGTGAACCCGATAACATAACGCTTTTTCTCACCTATCCGTTTCAGAAGAGGTCATGACTGTCATTTTTCTAATAATTTTATGATGATCTGATCTACCAGGAAGCAGAAGGAGAAACAAAAAGACCTCTTTAAGAAGACAAACTTCGAGAAGCCCGCGCCCTGAAGACACGGTAGCCCCTAGTTCAACTAAACCAGACTACTACTACAGGTATGATGCACCGAAAATCGTTGTGAGTGCGACTCAAACTGGTCCCGACTGGTCCTACATTTTCCCTAAAACTTTCCCGATCAATAAGGACATACAGTTTAATACGAACTCATTTTCAGGTCCCATTAGGGGCATGTCCGTAATCTACTTGAGGCTTTAGAAGCAAAAACTCCACACAAATTCTGATATAGCGTTTGGCATGCCTAAGTGTTCTATGAATTAATCTGAAGGAAGTGTAATTAAAACGCATGTAAAAATGTTGTTGTTTAACAGGAAGACCCTTGAAGAAAAAATAAAGGCGAAGAAGGAGGAAACAAGACTTAGCTAAAGATGGCGTGGCGTGTTGGCGTGTTGGTAACTTTTTGTCCGTGCAAGGGGAGGGGGACATTGGGGGACTGTCAACACCGCAACACCGCAGAAAAAAATAACAAACACCGCATCACCGCAAAAAAAGTTGACGAAACACCGACACCGCAATTTAATTTTTGTCCTACGATTTA
>Ga0126336_10002673_pt1 | contig 10271 bp, 5 predicted proteins | sample SidCmetagenome_FD_92530 | JGI IMG/M metagenome (GOLD analysis project Ga0126336, IMG submission 92530) | Coral microbial communities from El Islote,Puerto Morelos, Mexico - Siderastrea C C metagenome | ecosystem: Host-associated > Invertebrates > Cnidaria > Coral | place: El Islote,Puerto...
ACCGTACATGTATATTTGTTACTGCTAAAATGAACAATTCTTTTAAAAGTAACTGAACTTTCAACAATTTGTTACTGTTACAGTTTCTGTTATTGTTAGTTATTTTAATATTTATTAAAGTTTGATTTGAACATTTGGTTGTTTCTTAAAAATTTAAATAAGCGTCCTCTCACGAATAAGCGCCCTGTCTCGAATAAGCACCCTCCCTTGAGGTGCCAAAAGTAAATAAGCGCCCCGGGCGCTAAATCGAATCATTACGGTAGCTCATTTATTGAACAGACTGAACATCTTAATAACAGTTCAGGAAAGATAGGCCTGAAAATCAACACAAAGAAGACCAAGCAAATGGGTATAGACCCCACTAACCAAATGACAGTACTTGTAAATGGTCAACAAATAGAGACTGTGAGCAGGTTCGCCTGCCTGGGCAGCATCATGGATGAGAAAGGTGGGACTGATTCTGATGATGATGCCTTTGCGTCACTGAAGCCTGTGTGGAGATCCACTGTTATATCTTTAAAAACCAAAATAAGGCTCTTCAATTCAAATGTTAAGACACTCCTGTTGTAGGGTTCAGAGAGCTGGAAAATCTCCAAGGAAATTACCCACAACAGCAACAAAAGCAACAAAAGTGTAAGGGCGAAATTCAACCAAGAAGACATCATGGTTGAACTGGCCAACAGAAGATGGAGCTGGATTGGCCACGTCCTGAGAAAGCCCCAAAACGATGACATCACCAAGGAAGCCCTATTTTGGACCCCAGATGGCAAACGCAGACGAGGCAGGCCATGGTTGACATGGAGAAGATCGGTGGAAGCAGAGCTAAATGGAAGACTGGGCCTCACTTGGAGTGAGGCATCGAGAATTGCACAAGACAGGGAACGTTGGGGGGATTTAGTAGGGGCCTTGTGCGCCACATGGCGTAAAGAGGCCTAAGTAAGTAAGTAATGAACAGTGGTATGCTTGGTGCGGGTGAACTGTGTATCACCTAGGAGGATAAATTAGAAAGACACTAATTCTCGCTCGGAGAGCGAAGCTTTGCCCCAAATAGCAAGTCAGTAGGATATAAACAAAGAAGCACTCTTAATTGTTCAGGTGGGGGGGGGGTACCAGTTGGCTATTTACAAGCGGGGCTAAGGATTTGAACACGGGGCTCCCAAGAAACAAATCCAAGTGGTCAGAGAGGAAGGCTTGAACCCGAGACCTCCGGATTACAAGTCGAGCACCCTAACCACTTACTAATCTAACCTAGTAACCTGTTGAATCATTCTTCTTCAGAAATCCTGATCAGCAAACCTTCACCAAAAGGTCCATTGTGTGGATGGCCTGTTTATAAAGCTTCAGAGGGTGCTGGGGTAAGCGTTGCATAATTGTGTCATATCGGTTATTAGTTTTCATCAGTTTGATGAAGTGAGTGTGTATCTTGCCTGTACAAGATTCAGAAACAGAGGAGTTAAACGACAGTAGGTTGCCTAGTTTTCGTACACTTATTGGTCGCTATATCGTTTCGTCTGTGAGATGAAAAGTTCTGAGATTTCTTTTAGAAATAGACCAGTTACTTAGCGTTAATTTGTAAAACGATTTGCCGCTTCATTTTCCCCCAAACTCCTAAGTTGACCAGTCTTCGTACACCTGGCCCAGTTTTCGTCCATCGACAAAACAAGATTTTTCCACGAAAACGCTCGACGCAAACTCTGCTGCGTGCGATCATGTTTTCTCTTCAATTTGTGAGTAGAAATCGGCTTAACGACCAATGTTTGGTGTATAAAGCGAATGGTTACTTGGGGGTGGGTGTTACCGATCCTGCAGTGTTGATTCTTGATCCCTTTTCGGCGGCTTTTCTTACGCTGAATCCATCGTCTAGTACGTCATTTACCACCTTGGCAAAGTAGAAGACCGGTTACTATTCTGCATATTACAATTGTCATGAAAAGGCCTGTATAAGAGTGGACGTTTTACTCCCGTTTCGGTTTACAACTTTAAAATAGCAAACGTTTTACTTCCGTTTCCGCTTACGCTTGCTTTTGTTAGCTGCTTTTGTTAATGTTTATAAAAAGGCGACGGTAAAAGAAAAAAATCAGTAAGACCGGTCAGCTAACGATATGTCAAGGTGTATGTCAACATTCTATGCGTACACATCTACCCTAGTTAATTATATTCGCGTTTTAGATTGTTTGCGTGCCGTGCGTAAGATTAAGCGCGACCTTTGCATGACCTGTAAGTGTCGCAGTAATTTTGTTGTCTACAACAAATACACGTAGTGTATCCTACTTTACAAGGTTGTTGTTTTATCTTTGCTACACTTGCAAGAGAGGGTTGCAACTTACTAGTTTTTGAACAGTAAAGTTTAAAATTCAGCTCTTCAACTTATTTAAAAGCAGGTTTTCAGAAAGGCGCCGCTAAGTGTACGAAAACTGGCACAGTAGGTCGAAATGTATGCGAAGATTTTCACCGCTAAAATTCAGGATCAGTTAAATGTCCTATTCAATTTCATCTTTTATCTGTCATCTCTCCAAAAATCATGAAGTTCCTTGCAAAACTCCCTACGAAACGGGCTATTTGTTTATCTACGATACCTTTACTGTACAGTGAAGAGTGAAAATATCAGCCCGCTAAACTTTAACTCAACGCGAAAGAAATTGTCCGCACTGACCTTCTTCTTCGTCAAAAAGCCTGCCAAAACTGGCAAGTTGTAGCTGAAACGTTCCTATTATTTTTGGAATTCTTCAGTTGAGGAAGATTTGAACGACCGACGGAAATAATCAAATAAAGTTTTTTTTTGTACGAAAACTGGACCCGTACGAAAGCTGGGCAACATACCGTAGTTTAAAAGTAACATTACTCTTCCGAACAAGGTTATTGAGAAAATACCTGTCCGAAAATTACAAGTCTAACATTGCAGCATGTGTTAATCCCTGACTTTATGTCACCTATAAAAGGGGAAACGGGAAGTAAAGCAGATAGTGAAATACCGTATTTTCTCAATTAACTGCCAGCCTCGAATAAATGCTGGGTCCACATGATCAATTTTTAAATAAACGCCCCGGACATTTATTCGAGGTTCTGGCGTTAATTTGAGGTCTAGCGTTTATTTGAAACTGAACCTTTATGTTACTGATTCTCATCAAAAACTGAGTTAAGTAATTTTAAAAGGTTCATGAACCACTACAGTTATAGTTCTTCAATTCAATTTAATGTGTTCACTCCAGCTAAAGGAAGTCGGCTTATTTGCACTTTACACGCTACTGCGAACCCAATTGTCCTGCCTTGTTTTTAATTTTATCAACGGCGGACCAAATCGGTGACATTTAATTCCTTTTTTACTTGTGTCATGCTATATTGTGCTGTAATTTTAGTGAGCTTAAAGAATTTTAAACCGAAAAAAGCCTACCAAAAATACCAAAATATCTCCATTTTAATAAACGTCGGGTTCAAATAAACGCAAGGTCTACGAGGTCTAATGTTAATTTTACTCTCCCCCCCCCCCAGCCCCCTGCGTTTAATCGAGAAAATATGGTAAGTATGCCTAGTTTCTTTTTAGAACTTGTGATCTGATTTTGGGATGAGCGTGCTTATTACCACTGGTAGTGGCTAGCGCTAAAAGTAGTCTGTTTTCTCAGGATATGCCAAACTGTTACTCCCTCTCTTTTTCAACTAAGTCCTTCAAGAAATGTTGCCTGAAATTTGTCTGTGATTTTTTAAGTGGACTCCACCAACACCTGGAAGAAAGTATTACTCGGTCTGCGATGTTGGAACCGCAAAGGAACCCAAAAACTGGATATATACAGACTTCATTCCTCTCGAGGACGCTAAACTGCTGGATATTGTGATGGGAACTGCACTTCGAAATTGTCGAAAGAATGCTGGTAAACATTGTAAAACATATTTTGAACTTTATGCATTTTTTACCCGTTATCCTCTGAGTGTAGCACCTATACCCAAGCAGGGGAAATACCAGTTTGTAGCTAAGATTGTGCCAAAGACTCTGCCCAAAGCTGGTGAACGGCTAGAATATATCTTCCATGAAGAACTGGTAACGGACGCTAAAGGAATCTACCTGGGTTTTTTAGACAAAGGAGCCTGTATTACAATATTAAATGTCACTATTAGTTATAGATACTGTTCTAAGAAGGGCCCTACTTTAGTGGAATTTCCAAGAACTGTCGCTCCTGCAAATGACTCTCGGCTAGTTGAACAAGCAGGGATGTGTAGTGATCCCAACTCTGTTAGCGGCGAAAAGCTGTCAGGCGTGTGTCTTAGTAGTGGAGAATGGAACATCACCGATGGCTTGAAGTGTCATTGTAAGGAGGGCTATGAGCTTCTTAATGAATCTGAGTCAAACTCACTGCAATGCAGAGGTGTGTATATGCACGTAATGTATAAATATTTTAGGTTATCTTGATAAGAAATTTCTTTGAAATACATTTTGTAATAAAAATTAACAATAAAAGGCCACGTCCTGCCTTTTATCGTTAATTTTTGTTACAAAATTTTAGGTTATGGCAGAAAATAAAATTGTATTGGTTGGGAGAACGTGCTGAAACATCTAGAAAGTTGGCGATCATTTCCTGAAGTCTCATGACCTGTTAGTGTTGTTAACCCTTATACTCCCAAGAGTGTCTTAAATCAAAATTCGAGACGAATCCCAAATTTTATTTTGTAAAATACTTAAATATAAGTAGTACCTTGCGAAAGTATTGTTGAAGAAGTTTCCTTTGAATGGTTACACCATAGGATTTCATCCACAGACTGACTCTGGGAGTGAATGGTTAAATGCATTAATATGACGAGGAGATTAATTTGATGCTATTACCTTTGGGATTTAACTGTAGATTCAGCAAATCAAAACAGATCATTTTCAAGTGCTGCACAGATAATGTTAGAAGTATTTCACCAAGTAATGATAGCAGACCGTACTTCAATCAAACGTTGCTCAGTATGAGATAAAAACAGGTATTGATGATGGTTCAGTTAACCTGTCTCACGATTTAGTCACTTTAATGTGGATCGCGACGTTTCGACCGCTATGCTGCTTGTCTTCATCAGGCGATGGTGTCAACTGGCAGTGTATTAGTATAAGTAGCACCTTGGTTGTTTGTGATTGGTGCATTCCGATCCTCATTGTTCTAATTTGACGCTGTATCCTCGAGATTCGCTGTAGTACCGATCAGCTGTTGTGTTGTTTGATGGTGGGCATCCATGTTTCTGAAATTCAATTATGTTTTCCCTGTTGATGATGTATGGGTGAAGTGAATGTGAATGGCCTCCCAATAAACTTAACCTTGTCCCAGAGCGGATAGTGTGCAGTCTCATTAGGATGTTTTGAGACAGCTGAGGTCTGAGTTCGTGTGAGCCGCATATATCTGTCACTTCCTTAATGCGTTCATGCATCGATCTTACCGTCTCTCCAATATATCGTTTGCCACAGACGCAGGGTATCTTGTAGACTACTTCATCTTGTTTTGTTGGGTCGACAGCGTCCTAAGGTCGCACTAACTGTAATCTAAGCGTCGTATCAGACTTGAAAACAGTGTGTATACCTTGATGTTTTAAGCAACGGCGCAGAGCCTCTGATACGCCTTTGGTATATGGCAGAACCGCGATAGATTTTATTTTAGATGCAGGTTTTTTAATAGTTGTTTGTCTCTTGGTATTTGTGACGCTTTGCACAAACGAATACGGGTTTCCGTTTGAAACAAGAACTAATGTGCTTCTCTTATTCGTTTGTGCAAGCGTCACAAGAACCTGCGTCTGAAATAACATCGACCGCGGTTCTGCCACATATCAGAGGTGTATCAGAGTTTGCCGTTGCGTACAACGGCAAGGCATATAGGACGCTTTCTTCCCAACAAAACAAGATAGAGTAGTCTACAAGATCTCTGCGAATGTGGCAAAGTATATATTGGAGAGACGGGAAGATCGATGCATGAACCCATTAAGGAACATGGCAAAGATAACGGCTCGCAAGAGCTCAGTCCTTAAGTATCTCAGAACATGCTAATTAGACTGGACACTATCCATTCTGGGACAAGGGTGAGTTTATTGGCTGCCACCCACACTGGTACACCCGTAGGGTTAATAAGGTCATTCACCTAAGATTTCACCCTAACAATGTCAACGACGGAATTGAAATTCCAGAAGCATGGATGCCGACGATCAAACAACACAACAACCGATCAGTACCACAACGGATCTCTTAGGAAACAGCGGCTACAATCAGAACAATGAGGATCGAAGTGCACCAATCACCAACAATCAAGGTACTACTTAGACTGGTGCACAGCCAGTCGACACCATCGCCTGATGGCGGACCAGCAGTATAGCGGTAGAAACGTCACGATCCACATCACAGTCACTAGATCGTGAGACAAACGATTAACTCAACTATGATTTCAAACTACGATGAATAACATCTTTCAAGACAATAAATGTATTGCTTTTACTGCACCTTTCAATAACATGCGGACTCTAAAATTCAAAGCTCAACCAACAAATGCATTTTTTCGCTGCCGTCAGTCAAATGTTCGGCGGGTCCTCCCAGCTTCCGACTACTGCCGAGGGCTGTTCGTATCATGAAGCTTTTTGCAGTCGTCAACCAAGTCAAGCGTACCCCCTTAGAATAACAATTTGAAGTTGATTATTGCAATATTGATATAATTATTTATTTCAATAGTCCGATTTTCAAATGAAGAATGAATTATTCAAACTGAAGCTCGATCCCGTACTCTATTTTTGATTCGGTTAATTCATGCGAAAGGCACCTTGGAATTTGACAGGTTTCCCGATTTGCATAAACCGCTCCCAACGGATTCTCACATGGCTTATTTTTTACTTCTGCTTTCCTAACGCAATCACTTCCTTTCAGTCCCATCAAAATGCTCAAAGTTTTTTCCGTGTTCTGATTTGTTTCTAAAAGCTGGTAGTAGAGAGAAAAAAAGAGAACAATTTTGAAATCAGATAACTGTTGGAATACAGTTCGGGGAAACCTGTCAAATTCAAGCGTGCCTGAGGTATAATGTCATGCATATTCGGCTAACGGGTAGAGTGTCATTCTTCGTTTCTAAAGTGGATTATTGAATTGAATAAATAAATCGAAATTGCAATAATCATCTTCATTTTTTTTTTATTCTATGGGAGTACGCTTGAACTGGTTGATGACTACAAAAAGTCTCATGATACTAACAGTGCTCTGCAGTAGTCGGAAGCTGGGAGGAGCCGTTGAAAGTTTGATTTACGGCAGCGAAGAATCCTTGATTATTTTTCAAACTGCAAACCACTAATTAAAGTAAATTGTACTAAAGAAATATTTTTTGTTAATTATAATGTAGAGTGTCAAAGAGGTTTTTACAAGAGTACTGTGAGCAATACCCACAAATGTGTTGCGTGTCCTGCCAACTCAAGTTCTAATATAGAAAGAACTGGCTGCACATGTGATGAAGGATTCTACAAATGGATTCCGGAAGCACCGTGTAAAGGTAAGTTAATACACAATCTACATGTGCGAGGCTGAACAAGCGTGAGGATTGGATTGGAAAAAAAAGTGCAAGCTCCTTTTTTGTTTGCAAATGTATGGAGTGTGCAAGAGGCAAGATTCTAATACTTGCAAGAATAGAATGAATAACACTGATTAGAAAATAATACAAGCCTGCACTAAACAATCTAGTTCAAGATACCGTGTGACACTAGATTTTTGCGGGAGTTTAATTTTGCGGATTGGCGATTTTTTGTGTTTTGCGGGAACTAATTTTTGCGATTGTAAAAGACTGGTTTTTCTTGCTGGGAATTAATTTTTGCGATTTTCTGGAAGTCTCGTTCAAATAGAACGATAACATTTTCCTTTTTTTATTTGTGCTCACGCAAACGAAAGACGGATAAAACAACATGCGAATGTAAAACATATTAATCAATGTCACTCTATTACAATGGATCAACAATAACTAGAGCCAAGTACCACTTGATGTTCAACGAGTTATTCACCGAGTTATTTATAGCAATTTCGACTCCAAACCAGTATTTTTGTATATAATTTCTACGGTGGAGTAAATTTTTGCGGAAAAAATTTACGGTAATTCTATTTAACGGGAACTTTTTTCTTTGCGGATCGCAAAAAAAAAAAACAAAACAAAACCCACAAAAAACGTAAAAATTAGATCCCGCAAAAATTAAGTGCCACACGGTATGTTTTTCTTACATTTCTCAATAGCACTGTGCATCTACAGGGAAACATAGCTTATGCACATCTACATGTATTGGGAAACATATTTCCAACCAATATCGTCTCATTATTTCGTAATGTAAGAGCAAAAAGGTCGTGGATGATCGATAATGGCTGTCTTACGTCTGTGAAACCAATGGCTATAAGCTGCAGCGTAAAGTTAACCAGGGTGTCTCTTAGGCAAAATTAATGTCTAAACTATGCATGGTAGGGCTACATGCATATGAGACCTACAAATTGTAACCTGATAGTCTCAGTTTAGCTTTTAGTTGGTCTGTGGACTGCAATTTAACCACTTATCTGCAGTCTGCTATAACTTACTGTAAATCCTCTATAAGGCCTCGCTACCCAAATAACCCCCATTAAGCCCCCTGTTTTAGCTCAAGAGATTAATTAAGCCCCCCCCTATTGTAAGCCACCCCCATCCCCTTCACTCTTTTCCTTCACAATCCAAAAGAACAAAAGACAAGCAGTATTGCCTATGTATTTTTACCGTATGAAACCAGGAACAATTTTACATACAATACTGGCGAGCTTTGTGGGAAATTGTACTACCAAATAAGAATTGTCATAAGATTGTATTTAGAACGAATATATAGACACTCCACTGTTCAAGTGCGGATAACTTACCGGCATTTTTCTCTATATATCTCTTTTGCTGAAATAAATAAGCCACCTCCCTACCTCACCCTCTCAAGTAAGTCCCGCCCACTCCCCCTCAAACGTGCTTGAAATAAATGAGCTCCTGGTGGGGGGGGGGAGGGGGGGCTTAAGGGAGGGAGACTCTTAACTACCACATTCTTGCTATTTCAAGTTTCTAATCATCGTATCTTGGAAACCCTAATGTCAACAGATAAACGGCTTTGCCAATTTTTTTCCATGGAAAGGGTTTTTAAAAGTTTTCGAGTCACAACCTTATTTGGAAGGTCACGTGACATGTACAGAAAAAGCCTAAAACTCAAACGGCAGTTTTGGTTATTGAAAACAGTGTCAGTATTCAAAGACCATCACGGTGCAAAACGTGACATATCTATTTCTTTAAAATTCCTATTATTGCGGAAGTTATGACATCATAAGTACGCATATTCATACACTTTGTACTGTAGTTTTTCTATTCTTTGCAATAACAGTAATTGCTTGCGTCAGATTATTGTGAGAAAAATTGGAACCTTACCTCTTGTTCTACGAGTTTAAGGATTTTTCTTTCTAATGTGCTGTTGGGGGACTCGAACTAGTTACGTACGTGCAATGTCGATTTTTGAAATTCAAAAGTTCATCCTTTCATCCTCACTAATCGAGCGGCACAAAACTCTGACAACAACGTATGACAAAATACCATCTGCAAGAAACCCTTATCAACAATGGCAGATCTGTAGTTAAGGGTCTGCCCCCTTAACAGAGGATTTGTACTACTCTGTCCGGTGTTGAACCATTAAAAATGCTCTTGTACTTCCTTATGATACCTCGAAAGATACGCTCTACATACACTAACTGAAAATGTCGTGTCTTAACACTTCATGTGTTACTGCTTACATGTAAGGTAACCGCTCATGTTTCCCTTAAAGGCACTTCAAATGGCTCCATCACTTTTAAATGGGATTTGGACCCCCATTGTTTGAATGCCTGCAGAATTGTTGAGTCACTCTCGCCAAAAACCAGTCAATATTACCTCATCCTACAGGAAAGCCGCTAATTCCCCCCAAATACCCCCTCTGTCGCTGCATGAAATAACAAATATAAGGTGGTATCATGAGTCCATATACATGACGTATACGGAGCGATATCCTGACGTATAAGGAGAACGATGTATAAGGACTGTGTAACGATCAGTATACGCTTAACTCCTTATACTAGTGTATACTAAAGATTACACATACCCGTACACTAAGTATTAGAGCACCGTATATCCGTTCTTTTAACGAGTGTTCTAATCCTCTAAATTTACCAGCTTACAACTACTGAATATATTTTTACCCTGTTGAGTTACTGAATGGTACTTTTTGTTTTATCTTTTCCGGCTGATTTGTCAGGACACAAGGGCATACTGTTTTGTATA
>Ga0126336_10002674_pt1 | contig 10271 bp, 2 predicted proteins | sample SidCmetagenome_FD_92530 | JGI IMG/M metagenome (GOLD analysis project Ga0126336, IMG submission 92530) | Coral microbial communities from El Islote,Puerto Morelos, Mexico - Siderastrea C C metagenome | ecosystem: Host-associated > Invertebrates > Cnidaria > Coral | place: El Islote,Puerto...
AGCAACCGGCTCTTTTAGTGAGGCCATTCGTAGCTATTTTTTTGACGAACTTCAATGAATTGGACCATTTTAGTCTAAATGCAACTTAAATTTTATTCTGTTGTATATTTTAGCCAGCATCTCACAACTTTTTACTTAGCCGTTGTTATTCTAGTCCATTCTTATAATAATAGACTTGTAGATAAGATAAGTATTTTAAGGATATATTTAATTCTTATTGTAATAGTTGTAAGGATCGAGGGCCACTAGTTCCTCAGTTGATATACTGTCGAGTGTTACTCTCGTCAAATTATTTCCCGCTTTTACACTGTTTTTTATGCAAAAATACTCTTTTCTATATAATAAAAAGAAAATTACAGGCGGCTTGAAGATATGAATTTGATTTTCTCGTGGGAAAAAACGATATTTTACTACTCGAAAATAAATTCAAATCTTCGCGCTGCCGTGTAATATCCTCTATATCCACGCACTAAACTGAAACACTAACAAAACTAAACTATTATATTTGGATCGGCGTTAACGAAAACATATATTTTGATTTCTCTAAGTGATACTAAAATAGCTGAAATACTCCCTTTAATCGGTTTAACGCCGGAGATCCGAAAGGATTAACTTTTTTTATTATTTATAAAACGGTAGAAAATAAATGAAAATGAGCGTTAAGTCGTCTCAGCCTTTATTCTAAGTACAATGGCCGCCAGGATAAAATCCGCGGTATTTCCTGAGTTGTGGCCATGGGCCAATGATCTAATTTGTGAACAGCTACTAATAGGATAAAATAGGAGATGATATGGAATCAACGGGGCGATTTAGTGAAAATTTGCGAACTTATTTAGGCCATACATTGAAGACTAAATAAGTCGCAGCTAGAAAAAAGACGCGAAATGACCCACTTATACGTACGCGGCTTATCTTTTGTTTCACTTCTTTGACTTAAAACAAAGAACCCACTTACTTGGCTGTGATCTTAATTTACATAGAACAACAATTTTATTCCTTCTTTTAGTTTAATATGTTTTTTAAGTATACATATAGCACTTAAAATATTGTTTTGTCAAGATATGAATCTATAAACCTGTTGTCCAAAACCTTCTGTATAAGTACTTCGTTTGATCATTAACTCGCTTTTTCAACAACAAGAGAGGCTCTCTCGTCATTGAAGAATGTGTTAAAGCAGTATAGTCAGTGTCAGGGTATGACTCTCTGAACCTCTTGTCCAAAACCTTCCCTATGATACATTTTATCTTGGCGTTTGATATTCTTATCATCTCCCTGTCTTGTTGTTTAAGAACGCAGTGTAAAAGCAATCGAAACATTGTTTTGTCAGGATATGAATGTTTTTGAACCTTTTGTCCAAAACCTTCTCTGTTCTCAGTTGGTAATTGTTACCGTTGTCAATTCGATGTCTGGTCGTTGAGGTAATATATCCGAAATCAGAAAAAAATGGAGAGAATCTTTCAGGATAAATCAAAACTGAAGTTAAATAACTAAGTTGTATCTTTTTGTTCCTTCAGAAAGTGGCAGTGACATTCCGTGATATCTGCCTATTGGTGCATGAGGCTGTTTAGTTCACACGGAATCATGTTTCATCTTATAAGGTACGACAACAGACAATTTTTCTGCCGTTTAATACGCTTATTGCGTCGAGTTTTAGTAGGTTTGGGCAGCTTTTTTTTAATATAAAAACAATGCATGAGTAACTAAAAGTAGAAATATTGGTCTTACAAGTTCGTTTTCTTCCTACCCAAGGTTACCCTGCAGGCAGACCCTCGTTCTCTTTCTTCGTTGGAAAAGAGACGAGGAAGGAGAAAACGAGGAAGGAGGTCGTCTGAGCGCAGACTAACCTATGGCATGTCAGTATGTCAGTAACCTTTTCATTCTCTAAGTCAAACAATTGTTTTGGTAATGTATCTTTAACTTTTGAGTCTGTGGAATAATTCTCAATTGTGCCCTTTTGTATTAGCAAAAGAAAGCTATCAAACAGTACTTTCTTGTGTTACTATTGAACATAGTGGTTTTAACTCGTTTGACCCTGTGTATGGAATCCTAAAGTGTGACTATTCAAACGAAAGATCTCAAGCAGTACTTTGCTGTGGCCTTGTTTACGATGCTGTACGACGTTGTGCTAGGTTTTGAGTATGTGGATGAAACTCTAAAATTTGTCCAAAAAGTAACTTAGTAAGTGGCGTCTTTATTCTTCGAGCGTAACGAGAAGTAGCAAGAGCTATAAATAAACTTGTGGCCCTCAAAACCACATACATGGACAAAAGAGACAAAATTAGACAACTCTGAAACTCCACAAAACTTCACATAAAATATGCTTAAATCCAACTTAAACTATAATCAGAAGTATAATGCACAAAAAGACTAAGTTGAAAATGAAGAGAGAGAAAAAAGGAAGATCTATAAAGATTATAGATACCTACTGTAAATACACTACGCCTTTTTGCAATAAACTCTAGATTCATGATAGAGATTCTATAACAAATATACCTGAACAATAAAATGATGTTAATATCGTTGAGTATTAAAAACAAGTCGCCTATTGCTCCTGAAGGACCAAACCGATTCTTTCTTTTTGTGTTAAAGTTAGCTGTTCCTTAACTTACTGTTAATGAGACTGAATGTTTTTTGTCCTTCAGATTAGCTTATTTTGCTGAGGCAGACTAAATAAATTAAGGCCAGAATATCTTGTGCTATGAGTATGCACATTATTGTAATGTAACTTAAAGTAATTAATATTGAGCAGTACCTATCCTTTGGTGCTCTTTGGTTTGCTGTACAAGTTGGTTCTGACTACTGAGTTAATAAAAGAAATCTTTAAGTGTGATAATTTATATGAAAGTTATTCGGCAAACCTTTCTAAAAGTATTGTTAATATACGGAACAATAGATGGTTTTATCTTTTGAGCTCGAGTCTCTGGAAGAAATCCTAAAGTGAGATGACTGAGATGAAAGTTACTGAACAATATTTTGCTGTGGTTTTGTTTATTGTGCTGTGGAATGATTCAAAATTTTCAGTCTGTAGATGAAATCCCAAAATGTGACTATTCAAATGAAAGCTGCTGAACAATACTTTCTCGTGGTTTTCTTCATTATAATTAAGTTATATAGTGTAGTTCTAGCTTAGATGAAATTCTAAAGTACATAATTCAAATGAAAGCTATTTAGCAGAATTTTCCTGTGGTACTGCTGCTGTGTTGTGCTAAGAAGTCCGAGCTTTGAGCACGCCCTTCAGGTGGCAGTCTACAAAGCTGTACAACTTGGCAGTAACTTCAATTTTGAGTTTGTGACTGAAATTCTTAGGTCTTTCCATTCAAATGAGAGCAGCTAATAAAGACGTTCACATGGTGCCGTTAGTTTTTCGGTATAAGGTGATTGTTTTGGGGTGTGTAGTTATACAATACTGACCTTGTGGCGTCGTCTGCAAGAGACCCACTTTGCATTCACCAAAATTTGTTAAACTGATCAGCCCAATGCCGAAAAGTGTAAAGCTGAAAAAAACATTAAAGTGCATTATTACAAGAAGGGGAGATCTACACATGATCTGTTCTACAATGCCGTACACGAGTACGGGTTAGACAGCTCTGACTCAAGAGACTTGAAATGTGCATTCGTGTCAAATTCTTACCGATTCTCAAACATTCCAGATAATGCTATTTCAGGCGATTATTGTTTTCTTGTCAACATATCTATTTTCTCTCATTTCATTTTTATACTTAAAATTGTATAAAATAAATAAATATGTAAGCAAACAAATAAATAGGATTTGTATGGATCGTGATAGACAACTTTTCGCGATCCAATTTTGACCGTACACACTCCTTTTATGAATGCCTATAGTATTTCTTTTAAGTTTTGATTTTGCCACATATCAAAACTGTGCACAAACTAATGAGCAAGAAACGTCTAGAATAGTTTGATCCTACAGTACGACCTAAATATAACCAGAACGTCTGCCTAACCACTTGAAGTTGTCTAAAATAGTTTTTAACACCATTCACTCTATTTTAATTTTTTTTAAAATTTCATTTTACCTCTGATCGAGCAGTGCATTGTATGCACACTGAATCGTTCTAAAGAGTGTGACCAACGTCCATCGAGTTTATTCAAGGACTTGAAAAACAGCCACAATTTAGACTGGGTTGAATTGAGCTGCAATAATTATTACAGACTAACAAAAGCGGAATAATGATCCCAGGAAAGTAGCAGTTTTAATTGATTACTGTGAAACATCTAAAGTATTTGAACAATGATTTGACGTGATAAATAAGGCTTTTAGCGACTAGTCTGTTACGTACTGGCTGCAGATTATTTGTTTGAGACTGATCAAAGTTCAACTGATTAAAGTTTAAAGGCACTGCTCTTGTGTCACCTCACGCTTGTGACACGTGTCAGCATTCATGCGAAGAGCATTTACACTTTAGTAATTGCACAGTAATGAATAAAAGTTATACGAGCTCGCCTATTACTTATACTACTATTTCTCATTGATGATATTTTTAACTAATTGTAGATTGTGGTGAAAAGTATTGAACAATGATTTGACCTGATAAAAGAGACTATTGCCAATGGGTTGTGCAAGATGAGTAGTTTTTTTAAGTGAAGGTCAAGACTGTTCGATATTTGATTCTTATCAACTAAGACAACGAAAGTATTTTGCTGTTTTTTTCTTTGTTTTATGTTTCAACCTAATAGTAGGGCTGAGAAAATTAAACTTGCTGCCGTTGCTACTAATAATACTCCAAATTTAAGTGCAAAGACGAGACACGGGTGACGCCACTCTCGAAAACGCTATTCAGAGAATCCATTTTATATAGACAGGGCACAATTTATTCGTATTGAGAATATTAACAACAAAACAAGGTCAAACATGGCATAACGGGATCTAGATTTGCATTCCTGGTTGTGTTCTTTCGAGACTAGTTTCATTTGACATGGATATTGGTTGTTCAGTTTTAGTTCTGAAAAGGATAATGGTATACATTTACTCATTATATAACAAAATTTCATGGTTTCATTCCAAGTTTTTCTGTGAATCACAGACCTTGCTCCTTTACAAGTGAGCTCACAAAAAATAAAAACCCCGAGCTGACTTAGTCTGCTCGTTTCCTATAGCAACTTTATTTACACATGGTTAGATATAAAGCTGGAAGCTGTTGGGGCCGTGTATATGACAAATACACAATGATCAAACAAACATAGCATAACTATGCGATTTAGGGATCGCAGCTGACAAGAAACTGGCCAGCATAGAGCTGTTCAGTTCGGGACTACCGAAGAAAAAATCGACCTCTAGTGACAGGGAGGGGAAATTAAATCCGAGATCTCCAGCACCCTGACCACCAAGCCACTGACTATCTCCCAAAAAGCGCTGGTTCATTAAACAAAGTGGAAAGCTCTTACAGTTGTTTAGTAGTAACCAGTTCGCTCAGACCAGGGAAACTGATGAATATAACCAAAACATTCTCCAAGTTTTTTCCAATGCAATCAAGCTTAGAATAGGAACAGTGCTTATAGTGGCATGTTCTATTGTAGTTTGTTCGAGGGCTGCGTGCACGTGAACACATTTAGCAATGAGTGTTGATTGAAACGTCTTAAGTATTTTCATGTGATTGTAGATTTACTCCTCACTAAGGAGCACCCAAGGGATCATTTGGGTGGAATATCTGTTCAGAAGGCTTTTACCGCCCCATAAATTTGGTTTTAAATGCAATTTAACAAGAGTATTCCTTAGTGAAATGGCACAAACGTATGTAACAAGGGAAAATTAATTTCTTTTCTTTTCGGAGGGACAAATATGTCGCTTAGAGTGCGAAGAAAGGTCAGCTAGCTTTATCGGAAAACTAAAAGCAGCTCGGAAGTTCGAGGAATAAGATTCCGTTCTCAAAAAGTCTGCGACTTAAATTTGCAGCTGGAGAGTTGGAACAGACAAACCTGTGTTAGTTTAGACAAATATCCATTTGGACGGCTCTGAAACAATCTGACAAAACAGAAAACGGCATTTTAAGCATTTTGTTTAAATTTTCTCGTTGGTTGCCCCTGCTCACTGAAGAGAGGAGCATTTGTCTATCAGACGGGTTAGACGTAAATGTTTTGTCTAGAACAGAGAATCAATTAATCGAAATAAAATTCGTTTCCCTAACATCATTCTAGACATTTTGTTTGAAATGAGAAAAAACTGACTACTTCCATAGATGAATGTTTGAAGGTGACGTGAGAAATTTAAGGCACCTTATTAGAATCAATTTATTCAGAACAGGGATGGGTTTAATGAATAGCCAGTAGCGTGCGAATAGTATTAATTCGTTGAAGTGTTTTCCTGACAACACAATCGAGCCCTGCCATCAGTTTTGTTCATATTATCAAATTGCTTACATTTGAGCTTACCTACAACATGCCTATATATCTTTTCGATGAGCAGTCATCTTTTAAAGAGTGTCCGCAATGTCTGTTATTCTCCATATAATCAGTATGCAGCCATAGTTAACTTACCAGAAACCTCCCGTCTTTGCAAAAGCGTTACGAGTCTTCTTCATCTTACTGATTTCCTTTGACCATGTGGCTTAACACTTTTCGTCAACAACTTCAAACTAACCAATGATATGAATTCATTGCAAGGGATCTGGAGAAGCAGAAAAAGATAAGAGAGCTACTTAGCGGTTATCGTTGCCTGAGGCAGCAGCACAGATCCCTGAGAAATTGTTATTTGTTGTCGACTGCTTTAAACACAATGACTGACCCAGACTCTGCGTTTGAAGAGCAAAATGCTAATGAAGTTGGCAAATAAAGCTAAATATCTAGGGATTCTGATCTGCCCCCTACCCACGCACCACACAGGGAGGAAATAGAAAAAACTCATTTCACAGGTTTCTGTTTTCCTCGAGATTAGATTTGCCTCACAGAAAGACTTTTTTCTTTTCAAAACCACCTAGCTTGAACTCATTTCGCTGTGCTATTGTGTTGGTCTTGCAATGGAGCACATATCCCCGACTTATGAAAGACGGAGGGAAACATTGCTATGATGGGGAGTTAATGTTGTTTGAAATCGTGCTGGCATATATGAGCTATCTTAGTATTCACAAACATAGCCTAACATTGAATTAACTCAGAGCGTAATAATGTGGAAAGACAAAGAACAACTTTAACAAGCTAATACCAGACTGACAGGAGAAACATAATAAAGACAACAAAAGAAGTCCTCTTGAAATGCCTAATGTTTAACAAACATTATGCTAAAATTATTTGAAATACATTAAAAATTATACATTGCAAAGTAATTTCGTATGACGAAGCCGTGAAGTACTGCCTAGTAGCTTTCAGTGGTGGAATGACCACACTTAAGGACTTTACCCACATACTTGAAAGCTAGAATCTCATTGCCATGAACCAGTATTTGGCTTTGGGAGAAATAGGATTTAAAACTCATTGTGAAGAACTCCCTTCAATCAAGTCAAGGAAGATGAAGAGCAAGAGAACCAATCCCTCAGAAAATGCTCAGTTGTCGCTTAACTATCGACCTTATCGAAGCTAGTGCTAAAATGTCATGACCTTTATCTTTAATCCAAAAATCTTCTAAAGAATTAGGAAAAATAATCTCAAATTTTGGGAATTAAAAGCTCTATATATTGTTTTCCCCTCGGAGTTCAAGCACCTTCTGTAGAGGCTTAGAGGAGGGTAACAGAACGGTATCCTGGACGGCTGTCCGTTTGAAAACTAATCCCCAAGAAAAAAAAAAAAGAAAAAAAAGATAATAGCAATAAAAAAGGCGACAGAGAACAGACCCTATTTAGCTTTAAAGAATAGGGGCTAAAGGCAGGTGTTGTTCATCCGTGGGAGTTTTTTCTCTCCAACACCCCGCTGGTTTGAGTATTACAAAGTTAAAGAAAGAATGGATACCTTAACAAAGTATAATTACATTTCATTGTTCAAACATTTCACGCGGTGGGAAAAATTAGAAAGGGACCCATGCGTTTTTTTTGTTTATAAATTTCCAACGAGCGCTTAAAATATATTTTAGTTTGCTATGCAAGACTGCCCGCTGCTTCTTTTACATCAAGCTCGTTCGCACAATTTTGATTAGTTTTTCCCATTCCTCGCGTTGCTCCGTGATCGACTGGATCTCTTTCTGCAATAGGCCAATGCTACTCTCCAGCTAATCTATCGAAAAGCCTTTGCTGGGCATTCCTTAGATCTTCTATCGTTGGCGGCTCCCAGATTACCTAAGTCCAATTAAAAGGTTCGCTGGCTGCGAAGCACTTGGATGCAGACTGTTTAAACAAAATAGATAAAGTTGAAGGGCAAAATTTGTTAAACCGAGTGTTTTGGGTATTGGCCTTCGTCAGCGGATTAGGATTGCCTGTACTCACCATCAAGTGTTTCACACATTAAAGCCAGCATGATTTGAAGTGTATAATTGTGATTGTGAGGCAAAAACGTTGAGTATAATCTGAATTGAAATAGAGAAGCTAGTGAGGCAAACATGGAGGGTTAAAGGGTGGAACTGGTCCAGGCTTCATTGAGGGTTTATTGACACCATTTAAGGAGGAATATGACACTATGCAACAAGCATTCATGTTAGCTTGGATGATAATCGCAAGACTTGAAAGACAATGACGACCGTATCCACGCGAAAATTTGACTTTCTAAGGGGCCGATTACATGAGCCGGACTGGCTCGTTTAGCAGGGCTGGCTCGGTGTACCGAGATGACTGCTCAGCCCGGTATTACATGAGGCGGGCCAGCCCGCCTGCAGCTAAATTTAGAAGCTGTCGTGTGAAAAGATGGCTACATCAAAGAGCATGAATCGAGTGTTTTTACTTTCGTTAATCCATCATTTTGGCGTATCATTTTCAGTTTTACGTAGCTTTATGGTCTGATAAGCCTTTATGTGTTATATAGAAAGAGAAATATCGATCTTCTTGTGAGCCATTTTGCTCTGAAGCGAAATTTAGTGACGAGAAAGTGTTGGCCCGGCAATTGCGACTACATGGTTAATTTTCAGCCCGGCTTGCCATGTAGTCGCAAAGTTGATTTTTAATGTGTTTCATAGACGTGCCGAGATCCCGGCAAACCGAGCCAGCCCGGCTAACCGGGCCACACTAAAAATCAACTTAGCGATTACATGGAAAAATTTCAGCCTGGTTAGCTGGGATCCCGGCATCGCGATGCTGGGATGAAAATTTACCATGTAATCGCGATTGCCGGGCCAGCCGAGCTAGCCGGGCCAACACTTTCTTGTCACTAAGGGGCCGATTACCTGAGGCGGGCTGGCTCAGTTTGCCGGGATCTTGGCACGTCTGTGAAACACACTAAAAATCAACTTCGCCATTACATGGAAAAATTTCAGCCCGGCTAGCTGGGATTCCGGCATCGTGATGCCGGGATCCCGAAATAATGTGAAACACACTAAAAATCATCTTTGCGATTACATGGAAAAATTTTAGCCTGGCTAGCCGGGATAAAAGTTTACCATGTAATCGCGATTGCCGGGCCAGCCCGGCTAGCCGGGCCAACACTTTCTCGTCACTAAATTTCGCTTCAGAGCAAAATGGCTCGCCAGAAGATCGATATTTCTCTTTCTACGTAACACATAAAGGTTTATCAGACCATAAAGCTACGTAAAACTGAAAATGATAGGCCAAAATAATGGATTAGCGAGAATAAAAACACTTGATTCATGCTCTTCGATATAGGCATCTTTTCACACGACAGCTTCTCAGGGGCCGATTACCTGAGGCGGCCTGGCCCGCTTAGCCGGGCTTGCTCGGTTTGCCGGGATCTCGGCACGTCTGTGAAACACATTAAAAATCAAGTTTGCGATTACATGGAAAAATCTCAGCCCGGCTAGCCGGGCTGAAAATTCACCATGTAATCGCGATTGCCGGGCCAGCCCGGCTAGCCGGGCCAACACTTTCTCGTCACTAAGTTTCGCTTCAGAGCAAAATGGCTCAACAGAAGATCGATATTTCTTTTTACAATAACTGAGCGAAATCTCGCGCGCTGATTGGCTAATTTTTCTGGTCAATAAGAGTACAGACGGATGAAACACGTAAAGCTGATGCAATCAGCAAAAGTTTTGTCAAACTTTTCAGTGCTGCAGTCTTGATGAGGCGATAGTTGTACCACAAATCTAGCAGTCTTCAATGCATCCTCGGAGACCCAGGGGCAGCTAGTCGGGACGACGGGATTTTCATGGGCGAAAGTTTACAACAAGAGCGAGAGAGCCCCTGGGCACTTACTCTTACCGAACGAATTCCAGAAGCGTTTGA
>Ga0126336_10002675_pt1 | contig 10268 bp, 8 predicted proteins | sample SidCmetagenome_FD_92530 | JGI IMG/M metagenome (GOLD analysis project Ga0126336, IMG submission 92530) | Coral microbial communities from El Islote,Puerto Morelos, Mexico - Siderastrea C C metagenome | ecosystem: Host-associated > Invertebrates > Cnidaria > Coral | place: El Islote,Puerto...
AACTCGCTGCAATCAACATCAGTCACAAAAGAACAGGCTTGTATTTTGAATATGCAAATAATGATATACGTCTACCCAAAAATCCTTTGGGTCTCATCGTCAATGGTTTATGCTTTTCACCCGACAACGTTTTTTCAATTAGGTGTATTCATCGTTTCCGTATACTGTTCTCGTTGCTAGTACTGACCCATGGATGTTATCTGATGTCTAGGGTAGACAATGATTGATAACTCTGTTTGTGACCCTTGATGAAACTTTTTGTTGATGTCCAGGTCGTTCTTGCCATTGCCTTCTCGCACTTCCCTCGAGTTACCATTATCTCCACCATCTCCAAGAGTGATATCATTGGCCCCACTGCCTTTCTGAACTGTGGGCTCTTTGTTTCCTCCGGTTTCTAGCTTAGTGTCGTTACAATTTTCTTCCTGAATGACCAGATGGTTATACTGATCTTGTTCGTTGTCTTTAACAGATGTATCAATAGTCCCACTGCCTTGCACTGCAGGAACAATGTTGGGCATTTCCATGTCCCCGGTGTCCAGCTGGGTGTTTAGGACGTCAGTTCCAACCACACCACCAATGTCACCTGACAAATCGATGAGAGGGAGAAGAAATTCCAAACAACAAACGAAGGACCAGTGTGGACTTTTGCGCCATTTCTTGAGGTACCCAAGTAGTTGCACTGCGTATTGAACTGAAAACAATCACGTTATGAAGGGAAACTTTAGAGAAAACGACACAATTAGTGTTTCAACATACTGAATTACTTTCTTACGTTTGCATGGCTTTTTTACTTTTTCTATTTTTTTCAATGAACGGCTTTTTTGACGTGTGGCTTTTTAAAATTTCCTCTTTTTAGAAAAGTAACCACTGCTGCTCGAACATGTCAAATCTAACACTTTGGAACATTTTAAAGTTGTTTATAAGGGAATACCATCATGATGTGCGCATGTGAAAGCTTTATAACAAAACTTGAAAAAGTCAGGCGAGTGTTTAAGTTTGACCACAGGTAGCTAAAGCTTGAGTTATATGACTGCAGATCAATAGAATTGTCTTAAATTTTTACTTACTTGCTAACGCCGTCCTAATTTTTTCTCTCAACCAGTATTAAAATTATGCTTTCGAAGGCGCCATTTTCACCCACAATTTCCGCAAAACAGAGTTAATCCATAGTGAATAAACAACAATACACCGAAAAAGTTCTATCTTTTTCAACGTTTCTCACTATAAAATGACAATACTGTATTTAAAAATATAATAAGCCCTGTTCCCGAATAGCGCCGCATCCTTCCAGCAACAATATGGCGCTTATTGATTTTTGACATGGCTAATGCTGAACGCTATTACGGCTGATATTGTTATTGCTGTCATCATTATTTATTTGGATGTGTAGAAGGGACATAGAACTTTAAAACTAACTTTTTATTGCGTCTTCCTATGCTATTGTTATGAACAAAACATGATTAAAACTAACTGTGTTATTCGCCAGTAGGCAGTTTTAAATGAGCGTCGCCCCCGAATAAGCGCCGCCCTCAAATAAGCGCGCCACCGACAAGTCAAAAAATTTAATAAGCACCGCGCGGCGTTCTTTCGAGTAAATGCGGTGGCTTGGCCTTGTTGCACATGAAATCAAATGTGAGTAATCGTCTGCAGACCTCTGTGCACATGGTAAGGTAAAGAAGCACACGAGCCAAGGAGGCTCACATGGCCGAAGCTTAACCCGGTTTCTGTAACATGAAGCAACTGTTAGTATACTAATCCCCCCTGGATAGGATGCTAGTCGATATTGCAGGGCTTCCCCCAGCCCTATGTCCCAGGCACCCATTTTGTACACCTGGATGGAGAGAGACAATGTGGGGTACAGTTTCTTGTCTAAGGAAACAAGACGATGGCAGGGACTGGGTGAAGTCCAACTCACTACACCCCCACACATACATTCTAATTTTATCTCGTCACCCTCTCTTCATTGGACCGAATTGCACGTAAAAAGCCAACAAAGCAAAACACGTGCGCTTGTTCTGCGAATCGTCCAAGGATATGTTTAATGTGTGCTTATTGCTTCACAAGCAAGATTTCACTAGATAATTTTAATCTTAACAAATAGCCTATCTAAAACTGATTCTTGAAACAAAATAATGCCCACTGCTAATGCTTCCCATGCAGAAGGTATAGATAGCCTACCCGGGGTGCAATTTCATGCTAAAATCCTGCTTAGTTTGTAACTTAAAAATACTACCTTTATTTCAATTATATGACTCTACCAATCATTAACAAAAATACCGTCTTACCAACAAGAAGCCCCATCACTGATGTGTTTGCTGCAAACACCAATATGTTGAATAATACAGCGTCCATGTACGATTCAGTAGGGGCTGGTAAATTCTCGGCGGGAATTCTACTGATTGCTCCGATGACTAAGTTGACAACAGTAACGGCAAGGGACGTCGACATCATTTTGTTTTCGAAAACGTCTCGCATGGGACGTATCCAGCAGAAAAGTGTTCCATACATCCCAGCAATGACCAATGTGAAGCCAATGTAGGACCTTGTTTCTTGTCCCACAAGGATCAGGCCAGATGTGACGATCACTTTGCGAGACACCTCAACTAGTTCCCAATACCAAGAACAAGGTTTGTAGCTTTCAAATAGAAAACGTAGTCCCGTGATTATTTCTCTGTTGGATCCTGGAGTTTGAGATGTCTTGGTGTTCTGTGTGGTAAACAGGTCTCTTTTTTGACTCCAAAGAGCGATGAAAGTGCCCGCAGGAAGGGCAATAATATAGGCAGTGGAAATGTACGCCAAGATGACCAGGTTGTTGTACCTTGAATCGTAACACCGTGTGCTGTAATCTGCTCTTAGGTACTCAAAACACGATTGCCCTTCTGCTTTGTCGCGGCAAAGCTTCCTGCAGGCAATAGGCAATACAGCGGCCGTTTTGGCGCACGTGCTGAGGTATGTCACATACAACAAAAAGAACAAATTCCGGTACACAAGCTCTTTTGCCTGTGAGACTCTTTTGGCCTTTTCCTGGTAATCCAGATTTCTATTTTTCGAGATGAAAAGTTTACTTAATCCGAAAGCAATGCCAGAAATGACAATGACAACAGCATTTATTGCCATTATCGCGAACAAGTTTCCAAAGGCGTCCACGCGTAATCCTGGAGAAAGGCAGTGAACAGGTGCTATCTGAAGTATGTTCAGCTGCAGTATCTCTGAATATGTACCGATGACTTGCACGGAATCTGGCCATGTTATGTACGAGAATGTCTCTAATAAGCCATAGATTACCTGATAAAACCCAATCACGATCTTTAATTTCGCTAAAACAGCATCTATTGGGCTGGCTTTGTTTTCCTTCTTCTTGTTATTATTATTCCTTTTGTTCGCCCACACTGAAACCATAATGACCAGAAACAAAACAGCGGCAATGATTGCTAACTGTCCCGCTATCCACGCCTTCGCTGGACATGTTTTACACGTTTGGAATTGTTTGTAATGATTAGAACTACAAACATCACAAAGCGGACCTTCGTAACCATTATTACACTGGGAATCCAAGCGACCCTTGCAAGACTTTTTTATCCTGCATCTATAAGGTGTTGGTATTGGATAAGGGTACTGCACATCATTTTCACTTAATGCAGGTAAAGGAGCCAAGAGGTTGTTTATAAAATCTATGTATCGGTATTTGTGACTATCGTTCCTCCATGTCCACCAATATCCAGGTTTTAAAGAAGCGTAATCATCTCTGCATTCCAGTCCTTCTTGGCATTTGTGGCATTCCTTAAACATATGTATTCGGTGCATTCCTTCCAAGCACATGCATGCACGGTACCCAGCAAAAAAATCAGTTTCTGTTCCTATAGCAGAAAAAAGAAGGGACCAGTTACTCTTTTTGAGGCGGAATAGAGCAAAGAGGGAGAAGAAAAGGCGAGGTTGGTCCATTCTCCGCAAGTAGATATACTCGATGTTTATTTCAATGGTAGAAACAGATGGCACTTCAACATTTTCAGTATTCGACCGATGTTAAGGGTTTAAAATTAAGTTAAGGATACAAAGAAGTATAGGAAATACTCCAAATTACTTCCGCTTGGCCAGTGGGAAGGCGCGCAGCCCTAAACCACGATCCCAGAAGTAATTCTGGCAAATTGATTAAACAGCATCAAACGATCGATACGAAATCGTTATAAAATCCGACATTTAAAGGGCTATATATGTATTTTTTTATCACATGTGGGTGATGTCGGTCAAAATTTTACTGAATCGTGTACATAGTAAGAAATGTAATATACCAACCACGAGAAATAGTGTTTCATCAGGATATCCAAACACCGATAAGTGGGTTGAAAATACGACGCGCTGCCGACGTTTTTTAACCGACTTCGAGGTGTTTGGACATCTGATCAAACACTCTTTCGAGTTTTTAAAATGGCTTCTCAAACCAATCATAATTCTTGGAGAAAATCAAAGCTAAACTTTGCAAAATTTTATGCTAGTTTTGTGATTCCCTGGTTTTGCACTGCGCATCCCTACTGCGCATAACCGATTGCGACATCAAAGATGGCGGCTTTTGTGAGAAAAGCCGGCCTTTCCCACGATAGGAAAGGTCGGTTTTGTTCTATTAAAGAGATAAATCGCAGGGAAAACGGGCTGCGAGCAATTTCAGAATACCCGACCACTTCATTTACATGTGTCGGAACGCTTTGAAGAACGAGGCATAACACAACAGGCACTATTGTTATTCAATGAGATGGAAATAAGTGGCCGGGTATTCTAAAATTTAGCCAGTGATGAAATACGTTTCCATTTGCTCCATTCCAATGTGCGTGGACCTTACCACTGTCGCCATTTTCAAACTCGTCCCAGGTCTCGCTCGGATATTAGATTAGATAAAGCCGTGAACTCTCTGAGTGCTACCGCAAAATCGAGCGCGGTGACCCCTATTTTTTATTGTATAAATTTAATAAGGACAATGTTCTCTACGCATAATAAAAACATTGGCCAAAATCTATGTTCAGAATTTCCACAAGGGAAAGAAATCCTATAAAAAAAAGTCATTTAGGGTACGGGACCGCGCATCAGGTTATCGTCGTCACCGTTTACCTTTTGACTGTCAAGTAAATTTTAAGATTTTTGGACATGTGTTATGTGACATAGATGACTATAGATATATCTAAAATCAGCTTATACATGAAATATCAAACTGCGGGGGAAATATTAAGCATATTTGCTTCGTGCGGTTATGACCTGAAAATGCCTTAAAACACCGTATTCGTCAGCAGTATACCACTAAAGCGAGCACGGCGACCCCTCATTTTTATTTCAATTTTAGAACCTACATGACTTTAGTATTTATGCTAAGTTTCGTTAGAAATCTATGACAGATTCTTTTTCCAGGGAATCACCTTAAGATCCGGTATCCAAACCGCCGTCACGGTAGTGATTTCCTTTGCTTTCTCTTTATGAATTGTTAATGAGTTGAGAAACAATATCCCAAGCGCTCCGAATAAAAACAGGAAACAGCTCTATTGTTTATGTCAAATTTTGCTTTCTATCAGCAAAGGTTCGTGTCAAAAAGAAGTCAGGACATTAGCATTATGATTCCCAAATCTTTCGGTGTAAAAAGCTATCAGAAGATAGTATCCTCCTCCACCCCTCCAAAAACACACACTTACACACTTTCATCGATGTTGTTTTTTTTTTCCGACGAGGAAACCAAATGAATAGTCTTCCCCTTAAAACAACACCGAGTGATTCGAGGAACATGGAAGGTACCAATTTGTCCGTTCTTGTTTCGTTAATAAGACAAAGAGAAGAATTCGTTTTTGACCTGCCTTGTCTCATCTCGCTTTGTCTCAGTTTTTAGCAATGGTGTCAGGTACGACATCCATATACTATTAACATAACCAGCTAATATTAAGGCACTTAAAAAGCGCAGTTGACCAAGTCGTCACTGTTTCTTTTCAGCATGTCTAATTTCAAGTTTTGCCCACCACTTATGGGAGGGTACTGCATCGCCTTTTGCCTCTTTTTGATTGAGCAATTTATAAAACGTCTTTTCAGTTACACTTCTATGGTATGTAATGGCATCGCTACACAGCAATCTCAAAAAATGTGGGTCTTAATAAATTACACGTTGCTCACTTAAACAGGACTTTAACAAAATACACAAAACAGAGGTTGCAATCGCTTTACAAAAGGTTGTATATTACCTTGGGGACAAGACTTGCAATCTTGACTTCGAGTTCCAGGCGCTTTATCAAATGCAACAAAAGAACCATTTGGACATTTCTTACAGCTTGCACCCACGTATGCACGGTCATCAGAGTAAAAACCTCCTAGAATGAAACAAAAGTAAGACGCAAAATGTCCTAACAAACACAACTGTCGGAGTTTGGACCACTATTGTTCCACCTTCTATGGGATACCGGTACATCGCAGGGTTGCCCCCTCTTCTAAGAATTTTGTGACATTTCCCTAACTGTTCCATGGTACCATTTATACAGTTGTATACTTGCAATTGGTTACAAAATGACGATGATGAGTGAAGTTTTTGTCTACGAAAACAACACCGAAAGGATGCAGAGACCCTCTTGAACACCCAACAAATAATTTTCTTAAAATGTTTTCGACATTTGTCATCATTCAGTTTCTTTAATTTTATCATTTTTAGCCTTGGATATGCACATTTTTAACCTTTTAGCCATTTTCCTACTGATACCCTTAAAATGTCCGCTTTTTTGTCTGACACGTTGATCATAGGATCCAGGTTGTGAGATGGGTTAAAGGCGAACCTACATGTATCAGGAGATATTGACGTTAATGAAAATACTTGTATGAAATACAGTTGAAACTCCCGTATGCCACCACTTAGGTGGTCGCACACGGGAGGTCAGACCACGGGGGTGATCCGAGGTTAATTTTCTTTAATCCATGCACAAATAAGCATATAACTCAAAACGAAGTGTAGTATCCTTAGCAGAGAACGAGGATCACAAGTACATTACATCAACAAATAAGACATAGTAGAAATAAATGTAAAGAAGATCCTCGCAGTTATTAACGCAACTTATGCAGTTGCGAAAAGAAAGCCTGAAAAAATCAGGCTTGCCGCTATTTTCAGGCTTTCTTTTCGCAACTGCATAAGTTGCGTTAATAACTGCGAGGATCTTCTTTACATTTATTTCTTCATTCCGCAGTTCAAATATATGAATTTCATATATTCATAATTTCAAGACATAGTGGGCTACGAGAGGTGGTCGCCTACGAGAGGCTCCAACTATACTTAAGCTTATTTTACTGAGAAAATTTTGGTATTTTGGAAAAGTGGCCACTGACGGGAGGTGGTGGCTTAAGAGAGGTGGTCGCACAGGGAAGCTCGACTGTATTTAAAATTGCAAATGTAATACAAAAGGTTTGTGACTCTCAACGTGATCCATGCATGATTATTGGACTACCCTCGAAGCTCTTTCCACATTTTGTTGATTGGCTTGAGAGGAATATGGCGCATAATCAGCCCTGAAATTAAATCTTCTTTTGTGTATTAAACCCACAATAATTTGTCTACATGTAAAAAAACTAAAAACTACCAAAGCCCATACACAGCACGTGAAGAAATACAAAACCGATTATTCCAATGAATCAATGTTAATAAGACTCAATAATAAAATTGCTCACATCCTCAAGCACGCGTGTTTAATGTTTTAGAAAAAATCTATCGAGCCGTTCTTAAGAACTTCGCAAAAGCGCTCAAATTCAAAAATTACCACAAAATTATTACGCGAATGATCTTAGAAAAACAGTTCGTTCCCGAGATCGTGAACACCAGTTTCAACAAAACTTTCTAAGCGTAAAATAGTAAGCAAAACACACTTTTTAACAGTATTTTCTAGCCATTTCATCAGAAGCATTGATTAGTTTTCGGTGTATTTACTATTACTCTGCAAAGACTAAGGTTAAAATGTCTTTGTGATTTACTTCGAAACAAACATACAGTATTTTTTCTTCAATTCTTGTATATTTTTGTTTGCCATTCACCACGGTTTAAGATGTTGGTATTTGCTTTTCAAAGTGAAATCTGGATCGCCCAATATTTCAATTTTACTGTTTTTGAGGATTTTTTGTTTATCGTTGTCATGGAAATATTGATTTTTACAAAATGTAAACCACTCTAAAGTTCAATCCAACATCAACAAGTATTGCAAGTTTCATGTTGATCTGACAAGGAGAAGACTGTCTAAGAGCCGATTTTAAAAGTTAGGTATGGCCCCAAAAAAACTGTATCGAAACACCTTAAGGTACCTGGAGGGCAAGGTATGCATCCTTCAACTCCTTGAGAAGAAGAGTTGGAAAATGTTCCCACGGGACATGGCAAAAATGTGTCAGTGCCGGTGAAGTCGTCACTAGATATTAACCTGAATCCCGAGCCTTTTAGTGCTGAAGTAAGAAACGGAGTTATGCTTGCTTTTGGCACTTTGATAGGTTCTTCACTGGAATCAAGAGGATTTCTAGGAGAGAACATTCATTTTTGTTTAGGGGATGAGTAACATTAACACGTTAAAAAAGTTAAATTATGTTATATGTATTCTAGGATTGTCATAATTTAAGTTTGGGATACTCTGCGTTTTCTAGTTCAGCACTCTTTCCCACTAACTGTGTTGCAAAAGTCGCGCTTTTACAGACCATTAGAGGTGTCCAACACTTTAAAGCAGAAGAGAAGGCCAGGGAAATGTATAAGCGTCCCTGTAGTCGTGTTTGATGTTGCAGCATTGCAGTACATATGAAATTGCTAGCACTGCTCCTTGGAACGCGTCTTTCGTCTAATTCTTTGCCGACAACATTAAGCAACAAGAAAACCTGTGATTTATCGAAGACGGGCCGCCATTACAAGATGGAGTTAATTTGGAGCCATTAGGTTCAAGAGCTACTGAATTCTTAACATTTTTCCTTTTTCGAAGCACAAAATCCATATATAAACGAAAACCCGCAAGCACTTCAAACTAAACCGTCTCCAGCAGCCCTCGGATTTTCAGTATTTTACAAGACAGTAAGAAATGCCATGCGCCTTATAAAATTGCGTTGCCTGTTTATTTGCGTGACTACTTGTCGAAAGGTGATTCCCAACTAAACGCCAGGGTTAAAGGTTCCTCTTGACTAAATGCGGAGAACTACGCTTGTTTTTATCGCTAAATGGTTTGATTCCCCCAAATTAACCCAATGTAGATACTAGCGTTTCTGTTCCCTCTTTATGTGAACTAGATTTCAAATGCGTGAATTGGATCAACAGGCCGAACTTTGTGGCAGACTTTTCATAACCAAATAAATTCATTATCATGCAGGCCGATTATCATGCGTGTAATTTACTCCGGGAATTTCCCATTGTTTTCGTCTTTTAAATGGCGTATTTAGATCCCTACAATGTTGCGTACAACAATCGGTCCGCTAAAACCTCCAAATATAAGCAGGAGCTATAGGAAAAGGGATTTTGAGTTCTCACCGAACCTTGTTTCAAGCAAACAGCGATGAAATATGTCAACGATTCAATAAAACTATCGCATGACCGTCAGTTTTGCTGTCCCGTGTCTTTGATTTCTGCATCATCTTCTGCAAATATCCCTGTTTCTCCCCGATTCTTCGGTGAGTTCGATATGCTTAACTTTTACCGCCTGCCATTTTGAAAAACCACTCATTCCCAGTTCTTTTCATTCCCAGTTCTACGCAGCCAACTAGAAAACCTCCTAAAGCCGCCCTAAAGCCACTGGGTAGGAAGCGCCTGAGCCGTTGCTAGGAGATTTGTGCCTTTGGCCAATCATAGGGCCGAAAAGACAATCAGTATTGTTTGTCAAATTCGTCTTCAGCTGGTAAGAGCTAAAAGCTCTTTCCAGTCCCCCGACAGAACCTAATTTGAATTGTGACTTTTAATCCGTTGCACCGTCGTGCAATGTTCTTACGAGCTCGTAACCATAACCTCGAAAAGATGGCCTACCCAGTGGCTTTAGAGCTGCTTTAGGCGGTTTTCTAGTCGGCTGCGTAGAACTGGGAATGAGTGGTTTTTCAAAATAGCAGGCGGTAAAAGTAAGCATGTCGAACTCACCGAAGAATCGGGAAGAAACAGGAATATTTGCTGAAGATAAAGCAGAAATCAAAGGCACGGGACAGCAGAACTGACGGTAAGGTGATAGTTTTATTGAATCGTCGACATATTTCATCGCTGTTTGCTTGAAACAACGTTCGGTGAGAACTCAAAATCCATGTTTCCTATAAGTAGTATA
>Ga0126336_10002676_pt1 | contig 10268 bp, 7 predicted proteins | sample SidCmetagenome_FD_92530 | JGI IMG/M metagenome (GOLD analysis project Ga0126336, IMG submission 92530) | Coral microbial communities from El Islote,Puerto Morelos, Mexico - Siderastrea C C metagenome | ecosystem: Host-associated > Invertebrates > Cnidaria > Coral | place: El Islote,Puerto...
TAGTAAGCTTATCTTCTCTTCTGAGTTTTTCATTTGCGCCTTCGAAAGACACTGAAGTTTTATCTTCTCAGCGTTTCTCTGTATGTTATTACATTCGTAAGTTGCTGTAGGCATTTTCGTCTTCACGTGTATCTGTAGTTAAACATGTTCCTTAAAACAGGAATCGCAAACGTCTGGCGTTTTGAAGCGTTTTCGAGACGTGTGTGATCTTAATTAGTACCGTGAGCAATATTCCGGGTCTTTCGACGATACTTCCACTCCAGTGTAGAAAAGGACTTTCAACAGAGCTACTTTACCGGCCTGGAAAACTGACTTACCTGTTGCCCTGAAAACTAGGGAGAAGACTGACAAGGTGGTTCTATCTTTAGAATCTGTGGCTGAAATCCTAAAGCTAAGAATGTCTACTCAGATAAAAGCTACCGGTTTACTCTCTGGTGGTTTCTAGTACTTCCTGAAGATGATTTGACACTCTAAGGAGGCGACAGGATTTTACACTGGATGAAGGCAATAACAGTAAATACCTTCGTTTGGGTGTGTCTGTTTCGCTGCCACTACTTGGTCCTGCTGATCTCCGATGTGGTCTATGGATATGATTAAAGGCAACACAGTTACACATAATATTAAGAAAATACTAGAATTATTGTTAGTAAGGAAAGTTGCTCTTCAGACACAGGCAGCCCAGACAGTTAGAACTTCACAGGAAGACCACTCAGCTGGAGCTCCACCTGGTTTCACAAGAATGGCTGAAACGAACGTCTGTCACAACCATTTACACATCTAAGTGGGGCGAGGCAGTGTTAAGAAAGGGCCGATTCAGATGGTATGATTTTTGCTTACAATCATCATATGTGACTTGCTCACGTCACGTCTGCAACACGAATCGTGTAGTCTAAATCAGATTTACAACATCTTCACGACAGTTGTACATAACACGAAAAATGTCGTAGGATTTTGAAACACGTTTTAAAACCTTAGCCACAATCCAAATGTTTAAATGACAAGTTGTTTACGATCTTTGCTCGACGTGAGCAGTGCGTGCCACAAAAGTCGCATACAACAGTGGCAAACAAAAATTGTACCATCTAAATCAGCCCTTAAGTTTCTACTCTCCCACAATGGCAGCACAACAACAACACAATGGCCACTGACAACCAGCTACCTTCAGGTCTGAAGTCTAATCCAATACCCACCATTTCACCTTTTCTACACTACTGATAATACATGTACTTCTGAGGAGATTACCTTGTTATAGGAAATGTTCATGGTGTTGGAAAAAAACTGCACATTTATCAGTCTTTATTAGAAGAAAGTTTGGAACAATGCTCCAAAATTCACTGTCGAAAAAAGATGCCTTTTAAAACGGCAAAACTAAGTTGTTGAAACAATTTCTTGTAAAAAAACCCATTCAAATGGAATAAGCCTTTTTATTCAACACTGATCAACAGCGTTGAATTTGGCAAGTTAAATGTATTTGCGTATCCTGTTGAATGATATTGAATGATTCAGAAGGATTTTGAATAATGCTGAATCGTGTTGAACAAAGTTGCATTCAGCAATGCTAAACTTAGTTGTTGAAACAATTTCTTGTAATAAACCCCATCCAAATAGAATTAGCATTTGCATTCAACACTGTTGAACAGTGTTGAACTTGGCACGTTAGACGATGTTGGGTACCCTGTTGATAGCCCACGTGCAGATATCTCCTATTTCCTTTGCTTAACGCTTCCTTTTCTGCATGAAGCAAAGGAAATAGGAGACGTCTGCATGCAGGCTACCTGTTGAATGCTACTGATTGGTGATGAACAAAGTTTGACTCCAACAAACATCAAAGTTGTATTCAGCAATGTTGGTTTAGGAAGATCACTTTTGCCCTAGGCCTAAGCTATGCTCACCATCTGTTTTTCTCTTGATAAATTCTTCATCAAGTAGAAGAGTCATGATTGAGGATTAGCGGCCATGAATGATTAGCATATACTCAGATTATTACCTTGGAAACTTTGGTGATCTCTTTACTCTTCCTGAACCTGAACTCTTCAGTGACCGTGGGGAGTCTGGGGCTGGTGTGTATAAACCACTGTTGGTGCATGAGCAACACATTAATTTTCAAGCGATTCTGATGTCAATAATTAAGATGGAATAATAGAAAAATCGTGTACCAACAAGAAACTAATCATTTCTCCTTCCAGTCCTGGAGGAGATGCTTTTCCATCTCCCCTTGACTGGGTGGAGAAAGTTTTAATGCATTTATAGAGAGTTGGAGAATCAGTTTTTACCACCATAAAGTTCATGTTATGTTTACCTACTTTCATTGACTTCCACTTGACATAACAACTTCTGGGTAGTAAAATATTGCAAGCTATTTTAAATTAAGATTACAATGTAAATCTTACCCCTGCATTTGCGCTGATTGCTCCCAGGGGAGAGCGGGGCCTTGGTTTCCATTGTCAGCTGTAGTGTTACCATTCTTTGAACTTACGTCACCTTCAGTCTTGGTTCTAAGAAAACACAATGATCACCATTAACCCTTTAACCCCTAACAGTGACGAAAATGAAATTCCTCTTTACGTTGTCACTACTTGTTCAAACATTCAAGTGATGAGAATGAAGAAAGTGATCACCAAGGATAAGATGTCTTGATATTTAGACAAATTCTCCTTACTAGTTCCATAAGAAATTATGCAGAACAGTAAGGAGAATAAGCATCTTTATATCAGGGTTTTAAGTGTTAACAACACTTTTACATGTTTTAATGGTGATGTTGTCATCATTTCATTGGTCTTTTAATGTAAGCGTGTGTGTGTGTGTGTGTGTGGGGGGGGGTGGGGGTGGGGGTCCTTCCTCTCTCTGCACTTTTGCTCTTGCTAAATACCCATATGGAGGTCAGTACTTTACAGTAGGTGGTTGTTTAGAGGATACTCCAAACACAGTGTTGACTGAGAACTGATTCATATGACATTTTACATAGGAAGGCCTAAATTAGGTAAACAGCTGTCAGTAGTAGCTGGTAGTTGGCTTTGATGGCCGCCTACCCATGCGAAGTTTGAAAATGACTAATAAAAATACAACAGGCATAGGAGAATTTCTTTAGTTTGTGACCTGCTACTTTCTGCTTCTTCAAAGCTTAATGACAAACACGCAAGAATGGTCAGGGAGAGTGATTCAACTGTACTTGGACTCCCTAACTTAAAGTTGCAATTTTCTTTTACAGACTAACTCCCTAACAAAATTTGTATAGCACTGCATTGAAAAAGAAGCCAAGTGAATCCAGCAATACTGGTGCTGGGAAAACCATTGTATGTGGTAGTTATAATCTTCTACTATACGTTTATCACTTACATAGTCCCATTAGGACCAGTTACAGGAACAGTTATAACCTCTGCTTGGTTCTCGGTTTGGCTGAAACGTCGAATTTGAACCTGTGATGCACTGGTTGCTGTAGCAACAGTGACATTACTTAGAGCTGAAACAAACAAAGGTATAAGTCAAACAGGGATTAGTCCTTTCCTTTCAAAATGATTGTGCCATGCAATATGTCCTTTTAAGGACGTTTGCGCAAAAATCTTCTACAACACAGATTTTTTTCATACTTTTGCTACAGTCAGATAATGAGTTACCTATGTCAGAAATGCAAAAAAATTGGGGGTAACCGACTTCGTTTTCGAAATAAAGCGCGTGGAAAACTACCCCAATTTTCACAAATCTGCCCTTATTACTCAACATGGCCTCAGTGGTTGTTCATGGAAAAACATTAAAAATGATTTGCTGAAGACCCACTGTCTCAGTTAAATCTAATTTAAGTGGGTCTGTCAAATAAATAATTTGAATCGGTGTCATCCTTTCAGTTAAACTCAACCTCTGAAATAGGCTTTTGCCAATACTATGCAGCTAAAATAATAGCAGAATTCAATGATGCGTGGGCAGAAAAGTTGAAAAAAATCAAACTTCCACAACACAGATTTTCTTCAATTTTCCATAAAACGTAGATAATCAATAAAGAAAATGATCTATCAAAAGAAAATCTGGGGTCACCCAAACATTTAAGAGAGTTAAATCTGTGCATGGATATTAAAATGCCCACTAGCGCTATATATCTCTTTATTTCTTCAAGAGCGCACACACTCAATGCATGACGTGGCATGACATGGCGACCTGAATTGCGTGCACAGTAAGGATGCATAGAAACAATTAGCGCAAACGTCCTTAAAGATTAATAAATGGGCATAAATAAAATGTAAAATAGAAATCGATTTCCTTAGTGCCAATCTACCTCAATTATTCTTAAGCACTCAAAAGAGCAATAATGATAATCAAACAACAACCAATGACCACAATGAAAAACTTAAAAATTAAGAAACCTAAGTACAATATTATTGGTAAGTTTCAAAAAACTTTTTAAAAGTTTGAAAGTCTTTGTAAATTCAGATACAGTTTGACTGGTAGGCTGTTCCAAGAATAGAAGCAGTGTTCCTAAAAATTTGACCCCTGCAAATTACTTTTATTGGCTTTAGGCACATTAACAAGGAGGTTTGTGCTGACTGACCTTGCGGCCTTGTTACTGTACTTTTGAAGCAGGGGCCCGTTTCTCGAAACTCCCAATATCTTTCTGCGCTCCGAAAACGATTTTAGGTGCACAATATTCTCCAGTAGCTATACAATTTTTATTGATTTTGAAAGCTAAATTTTAATCTTTATAATTTTGTGAAGCATATCGCTAAGTTTGCGCCAATAATTACCATTAGCTGATAAATAAATGAGCTTGAAAAAATACTTACCGGGCCTGGAAAGTTATCGGGAGTTTCGAGAAATGGGCCCCAGGTCACTAAAATAGGCAGGAGCATTACCACTTGGATATTTGAAAGTCAGAGTTAGGATCTTTGTGCAAGGCTTAGTTTAATGGGTAGCCAATTATTAAAAGCCATTTACTTAATTTACTTCCTGTGTCCCCAACTAGCACTGCAATGGTAAATACTTAAACACTTAAATTAAAATGATTTATTTTATTTCATTAAGATATCACAATAGAAGAGCTCACACCTTTCTCTGCAGATTGATTGCTGCTTGTCCTTCTCTCATAGCGTTTACTAGGTTTTCTAAGAATCAACAAAAACTATTCATTCAAGGTTAGCATTTTTAAAGCCCCAAGCAAAGAGACATCACAAGTCAGATATCTCCAACAGTTCCCTGGTATTTTTAGCTGAAGGGTTTGGTGGAAACACAGCATATTTAAGTGATTGGTCTTGAAATCCAAATTGCTCTAACTGAGCTTTAAACTTTGGCACATAGGCCGGTAGTCATGTAAGAAACATAGTTCCACATTTATTTTTTCACCTGAGAGCATAAACTCAAAGAATAAGCTGATTACATTTCATCAAAAACTGAAATAATTTAAGTGAAGCATGAATGATTTCTTTTGCTCTCTGTCTGAACTAATTTCACCGTAGAACCAATTCTTACCGTTTTACTTCAGGGTCTGAACGTCGAATCTTCTTTCCATCTTCTAAAGCCTCTTTCTGTGTTCTTCCACTTTGAAAATAATAATCACAAATTATGGTCACAACTCTGTATTAAATGGACAACAACAATTATTTATCCTTATGATCTCCTATAGTTTGGTTATATTACATACACTGTAAGTAGTAACATTTTTTGGAAACAAAAGTTACAATAGGCAGTTCTGTTGTACTGCTGTTCTATAGACCCGAAATTTTTGCTCAACAGCAACAACAAAAAAATCTTAAATCTTTGTAGATAAATAGCAATACCATTAGTGAATGAATCTTTCTACACCAAGGAAATCATTCAGCAGTTTTATAGTTGGGATCAGACAAAGGTAAGTCTACTGCTTAATTGAGCAAGATTTGTATACAAGTCAAAAGACCATAACTTCACCAATTAAATGCTACCACAGCAAGTAACCTCACTGCGTACTGCCTAATACCAAGTGTTTTACCTGTGGACTAATTGTTAGACAAAGTATTACTTAGTACATTCCAGCAGCTAAAGCACATAATCATAAGCAATCTAAGTTAGTCAAGTTTTCAGCCTGTTTCCAAATATGATTCCGCTTTCCCACCCACCTACTTCCAATGCCTGTGCTAATACACCATTTTACACCATCAAAAGAAAAAAACCGTTTATGATTATTAGAAACACTCACAAGAGAAACAGTACATAGGGATAACTAGGTTTGAGAATGGCAAAATGTTGTTCATGACATTTTTTAAAGCTGTGTTAAAAGGAACATGAAAGGATTTTAAAGCTTTACATTTATTGGATTTTGCACAGTGGACAGTACCTGAACAAAAAAATCTAAAGAAGAAACTTCTACCTGTATCTATATCTGTAAGATGAGCCTGTGCGAAATAAACCACTTCTGCGACGGGGGGTAGTGGCAGATTTATCCAGTCTGCAAGCAAACAAAGATATGTTAGATTCTTTAATGTAAGTTCTAATTGCAATCATAATTTAGTTGCAGTGATCTCAAGCATGATGTTGGTGTCCAATAACAGCAACGCAAACAAGCTATTAAATAGTCACAGTTACAATTCTCTCACTAGGTAACTAGCAGTTTTGCCTTGTTAGAAAGTAAACTAAGACGATAAGACTGCTGACCTGAAGAATATGTGGTGCTCCAAACAACACTTCCAGAGATGTTTGCAGGCAGACTTATTTGGGAGGTAAAACTTGAAAGTACATTCTGTCTTCTGTTACAAATGCAGCAAAAAAGAGGAAAGTTACGTCACATTATTTTTTTCCCATTGAATGATAGACGCTACCAACGCTCACATATTTTGTACAGGTCTCAACCCTGCAAATCTATTTAACAACACATACAAACAGCTAACTTGAGCTGGAAACCTGGGCTTGTAGACCTAAGGGGAGCAGGGATGGTGCAGTGGTGACAGCACTCGCCTCCCACCAATGTGGTCCGGGTTCAATTCCCAGTCCCGGTGACATATGTGGGTTAAGTTTGTTGTTGGTTCTCTTCCTTGCTCTGAGGGTCTTTCTCCAGGTTCTTCAGTATTCCTCCCTCCACAAAAACCAACATTTCCAAATTTGATCTGGAATTTTTATTCCAATTTAAATACACCAGTTTTAACCCTTTCACTCCCAGAGTCAGTTATGGACACATTTAAGGTGGTTCTAATTTTGAGTCTGTGGATGAAATCCTAAGGTGTGACCATTAGCAGTACTGTCGCATGCTATTATGTTTTTTTTCTTTAAGTATTGTGTAGTTCCAGAAACAAATCGATACCCACCCCATGGAAGGTCATCAGAAATGCCTAGGAGGAGGGGGACTTAAAAGCCAAAATTTTAGAAGCAAACTATGAAGCTAAACAGGAAGTTCTTGGGGGGGGGGGGGCAAAACAAAAACCTTCTGTTGGGGGAGTACGGATATTTTCTGGAACTACACATTCTACAAATGAAATTTGGGATTTGTCTTGAATTCTGATTTCAGGCACTCTTGAGAGTTAAATATTTATTATTAAGTAAGAGTGATCAAAATTATAATTATAGAGTTAATAGTGTAAACATTAAGATTCATAATACTATTAAAATATATGATGCCAAGTCAAGCTTCCAACCTCCTTTCCTTTTACAGTAAGATAAAACTTCTTTCCTTTGAAATCAACCTTTTCTATTTTGGACCTATAAAAAGACACATGTAACAGTCAACCCCAAAAAGCCATCCACGATTCTTATAACAACTAAAATAATGATGATATTGATAAGTTGTTATATAAGAAGGTAGCTATCAGCAGTGTTTTGACATCTATTTGAACTCAAATTGCTGCCTCCTTTGCCAGTTTCTCCATCTACTTTGGTTAGGTCTGAAATGGCATTCAAAGGTAACTGAAAAGCCCTGCTACCTATACATACATTGCCAATGAAATTTTAGGTATGCAATATGTCAAAGTTACAGGTAATATCCAGTATTATAACTCATTATCTTATTTACGGAATAGAGGTAGACAGTATCACTTGAATACAAAATAAATTCATGCTAACAGGGCACAAAAGCAAACTGAGGCAGTTTGAGCCAACACCATGGGGCCGGTTGTGCATTTTTATTTATTTTGCGTACTTCTTTCGTATTCATTTATTAAGCACTACCCACCCAGATTAGCTATTTGCGGGCTAGTGTAGGCCTAGTGTAGGGTTAAGCCTCTCAGTTCCAAAGCATTTCTGGTGATCACGGAATCACCAAGGCATTAAAAAGTCTGAATAAGTGCACATTTACCAAAGGTAGGATCCCACACGGGTCTTATTCTTATAAACCGCTACTCCAGATGGTTTGAGGGCCACAAAATAATCCACAAAGTCCTCTCCCTGGTCCAAAAAATATATAACATAATTAATTTAAGTTATTTACAACCAAGGCACACTTGAACCATTTATTCTTGTTATCCAAAGTGGAAACCCCTTGAGGGGCCATAGTATTAAGCTGGTTTTTGTAAAGCAGTGTTTAATGAAATGGAAAATATCCATATTCCCCCCCTTGGAAGGTTTTTTTTTGTACCCCTCCTCCCCCACAAGAAATGCCAGTTTAGCTTCATACTTTGCTTATAAAATTTTGGCTTTTAAGACCCCATCTTCCTAGGAATTTCCAATGACCTTCCATGGGGTGGGTAGGGATTTTTTCTGGAACTACACAATGACAGCATGAGCAGTTTTTTTTTTTTTTGGGGGGGGGGGCAAAAGTGTAATAATGAGGTAGCCATAGTAGCAGGGAGGTCTCAAGGTTGAGTTCTACATAATATTCAGGTTAGCACTAGGGAATGAAACCAAGACGCTTCCAATGTGGAACTTAGTTGGCATTGGATTACACAGTAGGATGAGGGGATACATGTAGGTCAGGAAGAAGGGGGGGGGGGTGGTGTTCAGGTACACAAGCACAAAACCATGCCAACATTTCTGTTGCTGTGTACAGTGAAACCTGTCTTAAGCAGACTGCATATTAAGCAGACACCCTTATTAGGCAGACGCCAGCTTAAGTTTGTAAATTTCCTTCTCATGTTTACTTTAAGCGGCCACTTGCGAGGGTCTTAAGGGTGTCCGCTTAATACAGGTTTCACTGTATTTAAATATCAAACCTTGACAGGATGCAAGTCAACTCCATACATTTCCAACCACTTAATTTTATCAAGGTACATAAACTCTGCTACTGATGGAACCATAGGCCTGTGAAAAAAGGGTTTTTAACAGATACTTAATTTAAGATTGCTCATTGCTTTAGAGACAGAGTGAAAAACTCTGTAAAAGCATTGCTGTTTTGCTATACAAGTTGCAGGAAGCATGCTACACTAAGTAACATGCAAAGTGTAGAGCCATCACTCTGGCAATGCTGCATGAAATTTTCTCAGCTTTGCATAGTGTAAGATGCTTCCTGCAAACTTGCCTTGCAATGCCAATGCACTATCTTTAGCAGTTGCAAGACAAGTTGCATGAATGATTGCCTTCAGTTAATAACACAGATTTCAATCATTACTTTGTGACCATAAACGAATTATTATGCACAGGATTAACTCATCATTCAACTGCCACGATTTGCCGATTTGTGCATCAAACAAGTTTACAGAGGACATACTAACTTCCTGGAATATAAACAATAATAAAAAAGCAGATCAGCAATTTCCTTTATTGCTTTTTTGATTATGGTTGACTCAAAGTGGGTGAGTCACATCCACTAAGGTTTGTGCACAGCAGTGTGAGGCTGTAAGTGACAACCTCGTAAACACAAAGTTTATGACAAAATAAAGGTACTATGGTGGACTTATGATGACCATAACTGCAAGGTGTCCAAGTAGCACCTGAAATCAGGGGCACCCAATGGTTCATTTCGGGGAATATCTGTTCAGAAGGCCTAAGATAGCCTGAGATTTTCAGATTTAATTTCAGTGAAAGCTAGAGATTTCTTCAGCAAAACATCACATCGGATCGTACCAGGAGGATTTGTTAGTTCCTATTGTTTTCGGAGGGACAAATACGACGTTTAGAGTGCAAAATAAGGTCAGCTAGCATTTTCGAACAGCCATCAGCAACTCGGAAATTTGGTTGATAGGATTCTGTTTCCTAAAATTTTCTGCGGCCTAAATATTCAGCTAAAAAATCCGAACAGATCGATCTGTATTAGCTTACACAAATATGCCTAAGGCTCTGACAAAATCTAAGAAAGGAGAAAATGATATTTCAAGTATTTTGATAAAATTTTCTCGTTGGGTGCCCCTGTGAAATATCACTTAAGACTTTTAAAGCCTGGAGTCTGA
>Ga0126336_10002677_pt1 | contig 10268 bp, 7 predicted proteins | sample SidCmetagenome_FD_92530 | JGI IMG/M metagenome (GOLD analysis project Ga0126336, IMG submission 92530) | Coral microbial communities from El Islote,Puerto Morelos, Mexico - Siderastrea C C metagenome | ecosystem: Host-associated > Invertebrates > Cnidaria > Coral | place: El Islote,Puerto...
TGAATTCCAATATAGTTCATCTTTGCAACCAATAAAGTAAAACATCCAGTATCGATTCGTGAACGTAGGTAAAAAAGGATATCAAGGTGCTGTTTAGTATAGACATCAATTAGGTGGATCTGTGTAGTATGAAATTTTCGCGGGAGTTTAGTTTCGCGGATTGCCGATTTTTTGTGCTTCGTGGGAACAGATTTTCGCGAATTTGTATTTCGAGACTTTACCACTGGGAACAAATTTTCGCGGATTTCGGGCAATTTTCTCTCCGGTATTTAACGTACGAAACTTGTGCTCTCATGATATAGTGACAAGGGATGTAATATTTTCTTGTTGTATTTCACTTATTTGCTTTGCTCATGTTGTGAGTCGTCGATTATAACTCAAAGCTACCGAAAGGTGCGATTTCGTATGCCTTATGGGCTGGGAGATACACGTAGTAAACTATGGCTGGCTAGCACTCTTTGTCAGGAAATAGTCTTATCTACGGTTGTTATAAAAATACCTAGAGACCGCAGAGACTACTCTTTATTTCGCAATTGTGAAAAGGAAGGTCGTAATATTGCTCAACTAGAAACCACCATTCAGGAGCCAAAATACATGGAGTAAATTTGGGGGATGGGAGGGTGGATTTTTTTGGCGGGATCAAATTTTCGCGGATCGAAATTCACAAAAATTTGATCCTGCAAAAATTTCATGCCACACGGTATACTGGCGCAGTAAAACTGTGAATAAGTGCCTTCGACCACGGATGGTCGGGATGGAAACGGATTGGTCGGTCGTAGAAACTTTGAGCATGGATCGAAGGTCCGTGCCTTTTGACGATCAAAATTTTCCAAGAGTTCTTTTCCGCTGAATTTTCTAAAAGGACTAAGGTTGGGTATATGTAACTTCATTCTAGAAATTTTACAAAAATCCCAACTCACAATTTTTGTACAACCACCAATTTTGTTAAACAAGTGGGTTGCTGTTAGATAAAAATTGTGCTCGTGAAAACAATCACCTTCGTCCTGTTTTGGATAAATGCTGTAGTTTTTGCGAAATTCTCATTACAATCGAGTAAAATCTCAAAAAGTAATAGACATTTAAGAAACATCACCGAGTGTGCATTAAACTTCAATCGAGAAGATAAGTTTTCTCCCATGTCTCTCATTTTCTCTCGTGTCTAGAAAAAAAATAAACATAAAAAAGTGATTATATTTTGTTCTCCTTTCAAGAATTCTCTTTGTATCTTGTTCTTGGAGTTCCAAGCCTATTTTGTACATTGGAAAATTTGCTTAATTTTAAGCAGAATTTAGACACCAAGACAAAAAGAAATACCTGTGACAGAGTCCTTTTAAACTTCTGATGTATTCATATATCAGGCCCGGATTCGGTCGTGCATTACTGAAAGGTTGCGGGCAGGTTGAGCCCTTGGAATTGACTAAATGGTATGCAAGTTCGTGCAACACTTACGTTCGTACCCCAAGGGCTTCCTTTCACTTAACAATTCAGTACTTCAGCCACTTGACCTCTTAACCACATCTGATAGCTCAAATAACGATTACGTGCTTGTACTCTAAAATATTCTTTTTTATAGTATATTGAGTGTTACGGTGCTCTGTGACTGACAATGAAATCGTCCGTGGTATAGAATTTCTGGGACGTTTTTAACTGCACCGAATGAATCAAATCTGCTAATGAATCAAAATGACCCAAATTTTCATACATAATAAATTGTTTTGAGGTTTCTGAAACGACTTTTCTATTTTGGCGTGGGCCACTACGCGTTCTGAGTCCGTTGAACTGAAGTAACCGGAAACATGGTTTACATGATGTTTTTCTCTGTTGACTGAAATCACGTGTTATGAGCATTGTGTCGAATTCAGCTTTTACGTTACTTTTTCAACAGAAAACGTGTAATAATGACAAACGATTTACCTAAAAAGGGACTATTTCATTTCCCTAATCCTGAATCACTGATTACTTGCTTAATAGTTGTGTCAGTATTTCACACTGAACGAAGAAAGCCATTTTTTTTTTCCAACCGTAAAGCCCTTGTCACCTCGTGCCAAAGTCAATTGCAAGTCGTTCCCCGTTATCTTGCCCTGTCGACGCCAGTGTTTCTTATGATGAAGCAAAAATCGTTTGGATCGGGTTGTAATTAACTCTGATTCTTATTACGCTGGGCAAATTAATATCTTCAAGAGACGGGACCAGGAGCTCTGGCGTGACGTAAATTGCGGAACAACTTGATGGTGTATGACATCACACGGAGGCGAAGTGACCAGAAAACTAACTTCCGGCTTCATATAAACCGCAAAGTTAACAATTTGGCGGTTACCTTGACAAACTGGGAAACTTCCTGTTCATTTGCTGCTGCATGACATCAGTGAAATTACTGCAATTTAATCAGCCGATGCAGCTATAAGTCCGTTTTACTTCCTTTCACAATCAGTACGTTTCAGAGCTACATCTCGTCATTTGCATTTGGACTCCGCGGTATTTTTAACTCCGTTCTCTCAGGTAGGTACTATTGCCAATTTAATAAGGTCACTTATGATAGTTATAGCACTATGATGTTTTTCTGAGTTTTGGAAACAGTATTTTGGTGGTGTATTTCCCATTTCAGCCAATGCGTCAAATGGAGTTTTGTCAAACCTTGTAGACCGTCGAAATGTTTTGCTCTATCCTTGGATGAATGTCTAAAATAATGAATATCAACTTGAGAATTAAAATAACGGTTAAAAATTACAAAATCAGTTTTAACAAGGTGCCGTCTGCTCCCTTCTTTTTAAGCTTGCACTTTATCCTCAAATTTTTTGCTCAGTTTGCAAACGTTTTGCCTTTTAACAAATTTTATCGAATATTTGTTGGCATTTGGCATTTATAACATGGAAACATGGAACGGCGAATGTTCGGTATTTTGCGGCAACTGTCCGTTTAAAACACGTTCGGTGATTGTATTCATCTGCCTGGCCGCTGTAATAAAACCAAAAGTTGCTCAGCAAAAGCATCTATTAAAGCGAGACCAAGAGTCCCCTTGCTGACACATCATTCACATTTGGAGTTACTAGTAAACCGTGCTGAGTGGATATATGGATATTTGTGAAAGCTAAGACGGTTTGATCTTTTCGGATTCTTTAGCTTAAAATTAAGTCGCAGAAATATTTTAGGGAACAGAATCCAGAGATGTGCTAGTTTTATTTCTTCTCTTGGTTATCTTTGCACATTCCAGCAAACGTGATAAGGAGTACGTCGTGATCCTAACCTCTCAGTGCTACACTGCGTTTTTTTGGTGAGCGCGAAAAACCAAAAAAACCTTGAACATAAACTCAGTGCAATATTAAAAAAAATAGTGTGAAATGCGTGGCTTTAAATAATATCTGACAATATTTTGGTGTAGTGTTATTGCTAAAAAAAAATACGACTGCCTGTTAACGTGGTTTTTACCGTTCACTACTGCCAAAACATTTTGACATGGTGCTGAAACGTGGCGCAACGTCTTGGTTTACCCGGTGGTCGAACTTACTAAAAGGACGCAAAAATACAACAGAATCCCGAAAACTCGAACCTCACACACAATTTCCGTTATTTTCAGCGTTAATTGTGTAGTGCATATATATTTTGGAACTCACAAAGTCGTTAAGTAAGTGCGATTACTTATCAAAACGTTCGGTGTTATATTGAAAGTCGTATGAGAAATAAAATGCCCAGTACCCGATCTTGACAACTTCCTTTTTGCTTGAAGAGTTTATTAGTAGACAAATATCGAGGACGCAGCGGCTTATGGAACGCTCTAGCCACTGAAACACTGGAACGTAGATAGTGGAATGGCAAGCGGAAGATAATGAAGAGCATTTTTAAGAAGTGACATCACAGGGGGTAAAATTGTACTCAAGCATGTAGCCTGCGAATGCAGACGTATTTCCGGCTGTCGTTTTCGAAGAACTGTGCAATCGCTGGAATGTTGTTTTGAAAGGATGTCCAAATTGCGAAAGGGAACTTTCGAGTTTCGGTATGAAGAATTATGTGCAAAATGTAGATTATAGATTATTAATGCAAATTATTTTCTGGTTTCCCTGAAGAGAAATACAGAATGAGGACACTTTCGTGGCTCACAATTCCCAAATGGAATTTCCTGACGAAAACTGTGCATGTAATTTGCTCTTTCTACAATTTCCCAGTTTTGAACGAATCGACCTGCCAGTCATTGCCACAGCTTTCTGGGAAGATTTTGGTAAATGGAACAAAACACGTTTCAAGGACGAATGTCTGTTACGTTCTGGACAGAAGGACACGTTTCCATGGCTACCATGTAGAATGATAATGGATAATGACGAACGATGTTGGATGGCATGAACGGAATTTGTTTTCCGAAACATGTTGAATTTACCAGTGTAAAGTTGTCGAATGAAAATGTTGTATCTGTTTTTCCTGGGCCTTAGGGGATTTTGTGTCCGATGTCAACTACCACAAAATGCTCACTGGGGACACGACCAAGATTGAACTGGAACTTGTAAATGTTAGTTTTTGAGGAGTACCCGGAGAAAACCTCTCGGAGCAAGGACGACAAGAGCAACAGACTTTACCCACATAAAAACCTGTTTAGTCATTTAAAAATCTTGTTCAGTTCATCTCTATTGTTTTCGTCCCTTAGCCTATGAAGCTAAATTTTAATATGCTGGTTTCAACATCTACAGGTAGGATCTACGAGTTACATATCAAGAAATGGCTTACACAAGTACTGATGGTATGACCCATCTTTTTCATGAGAAAACGTAACCGAACATATCTTAAGAAAGTGTCTCCATAAGGGAAATTACAATAGACTGCCTTTCCTTGATGTTAGCCGAGGAGCACGTAGCTTGCGTAGCAAGCGTTTCCGTATTATTTCGTACAAGTTTGAAGCATTTTTTGCTTGGCCACGTGAAAATTGGGGCGAGCACTTGCGCCCCAATCTTCGTCGGAAAAGCCTATGGAAACGGTTGCCAGGCAGGCTAAGGAGCATGTGACCTCAATTGGTCAACAGTGACCCAGCCTAGGTCTTCTTTTAGGTAACTTTCACGGAATATCCCCATTAGTGATAGCTTCATAGAAACCTCACTACAGTGTGAGCCAACTAGCATGTGACTTCGTTTGGCCAGTGGGCACTCACAACAAGCAGAGACTTAGCTGTTCACTCTCTCTCACTCACTCACTCACTCTCTCTCTCTCTCTCTCTCTCTCTCTCTCTCTCTCTCTCTCTCTCTCTCTGTTTGTTTGTTTTTTTTTTTAATTTATTTATTTATTTAAAGTAGCAAGCAACCCTTTCCTAACATGTCTGATACATTTAATCCGACATCAAATCCAAACAATTCTTGTACTAATATTATCACTTTAGATTGATAACCATATCCAAAATAAATTTATTTCCAAGATAAATTTTCGGCTCCGCCATACACTGCACAGCCCGCCGTTGGCCCAGCGCCGTACACTCAGCAACCTGGATTTCCTCTGTCAAATATCCCAAATACTACCGCCGTAGTTATGACGGTAAGTTTAACAAATTCAGATCTGAACTGCATATTGATAAAAGCGATACTTAGGACTTTTAAAAGGAAATATAGCATAAAATAAAAGTCTTGTTTAATAATCCAAACAGAGAAAGTATACACACCACCATAATAAAATAGTACCATTACTTGGGGTTCAAGCATTTCTTTGATTAAAAAATTATGCCCTACCTCGTATTCACCAAATTGTGCCTCTCTCTAACTATGTGTATGAACGAGAACTGCCTATCTGCTGGGAAATCTTTACAATTGCTACCTACACCCCTGTTGAGTCCTTGTTCAATCCCCCACCCCTTATGAGTTACGTGACTCATTAAATCACCCCACACCCTTGATGAGTCATCTGACTTTTTCAACGCCCCCGCACCTGATTAGTCAATGAAGGTCATTCAATCCTGCCACCGCTGAAGAGTTATCTGCTGCATTGCATTCCTTACCCCACCCCCCACCCCCACTATCCCTTGATAAGCCGTCTGGCTCATTCAATACCCCAACTCCTAATCAGTCATCTAAGGTCGTTCAATCCCCCAACTCCTGAGGAGTCAGCTGGCTCCTTGAACTTCTCCCCCTCCCCCCCCCCTCCAACTCTGGTGAGTCATCTTGCACATTCAATCTGCTGATTAGACACTGGATAAGCCACCTCGTCCTAGTCTGCCTGCCACCAGGAGACATCTATGCTACAAAACGCATTTGCATCAGTTGAACAGAAAATAATGACCCATTTGCGTTTAAAATAATCATTTAGTGCACATAAATTACTGATAAGTGTGTTTGGCTACGGATGGTTAGGATGGAAATGGACTCCAACTTGGAAAAAGTCGGACTGGAGTTTTCAAGATCTTTGCTTAGGTCTTAGATGCAATCGGAAGAACTAATTATGACTTGTTCCTTCTTTTGAAATTTTATCGTTCTGTTGCTGGTCTATCATACCATTTAATATGTGCATGTATGAGTAAGGTACTTAGCATATGACTTGATCATTGTTCTGTTTTTTTAGCCGCCCACCGTGGTAGTGGAACCTCGTCCGTCATCTTGGATTGCTTTGTCTATATTTAGCTGTCTGTGTTGTATTTGGCCCCTCGGATTAGTGGCTATTGTGTTCTCTGTTATGGTAAGAATAATTTTGACATTTTTCCCGGAAGTCGTGCTAGACGTGATGCTATAAACAATCATCAAAGCCCGTTAACATGGGAAATTCAAATCACCTTAGTATTCCACCGGAAACGTTTGATACTATTTGACGGCCATTATTTGATTGCGACCTGTGAGCTCGTGTAATGAGCTTTACATAACTCATAACGGAATTTGAATAGTGCATAGTCACTTCAGATACCACTGCACACAATTTTAACACCCCTCTGAAACAGTCCTGGTGAAACCTGACCTGGCCTGTGCTTTGCCCGATGAATTTTCGACCTCCCTTGTAGTTTCTTGAAAAATCCCTGCCAGGGTGAGTTGAACTTGTCCCTGGGGGAAAATTAAGTTTCCCTTAGTGGGATGGGTCCACTAATGTATTAAAAAGCAGTTTTAGAACTCCAATTTCCACTCAAAGACTGGAAATCGTTTATCCTATGACCTTAATTTCAAAGTTTCCCGGGTTCACACCAGTATTAATATTTTGTTGCTGCGCAGACGCATTGAGGGCCCTAAGAAACGCTGTTAAAGATGCGATTTGCGAACACCTTGAGCGTCTGGTATGCATAAAAATATGCACAAAACCAATTTTTTATTAACGACCTCCACAGTTAGCAAATTGAAACAACCTAGTGGAATTTTTTTCTTCCGTGTTGGGATTTTTATGGAATACCTGACAAACATTCGGGTTTATCCAGGTTTGTTACACAGGGATGTACAAAAAAATGGCAATCAAACCGCCTGATATCAGTACAAGGTCGCAACAAAAATCGCTCGTAGTCTACTCAGGCAATTCGACACTTCATCATTGACGAGCACACTTGATTAGAGATAGTTTTTCTATTTCCAGCAAACCCAAGTAGAGTTATATTTTATTAAATTCTAACTTGATTTTTGTTCTTCAGAGAAAAAATTATGAACAAAAAATATTGATTCCACCCGGTTACAGTAAGAGGCAGTTACAATACAACTTGCCAAATACGCCACCTAGGCTTCCTGGGTGTAAGCACACAACATCTAACTTAAGACAATTTTTTAAACAAAGTTACAGCTTCATGTACAGGTAGGTTAAGTTTGCTTGGAAGAACAATGTAAAACAGGAAATTGCTGTGTAAAGGGATTCCTTCCGACAGCAAGCTTAGTTCGTCAGTAACTGACATTTCCAACAACAGACAAATGATAAACCAGGACGATTACAATCATCGTCATGGATGAAAACAGTTTCAGATCAATTATAGTGTTTTTGTGTTCTCACACATGAAATGTTCTACTTATTTTGTGTTGTGCCATTTTTTTTCATTTCACTATCAGGTGGACAGTTCATATGATTCAGGGGATTACGAAAATGCTAAGAGATACTCTAACATTGCCAAGTGGTTGAGCATACTTTCGATCATCTGTGGTGTCATCTTGATCGTCATTCTTGTTGTTTATTTTGCCGTCATTGCCACCACAGTTGCTTCTGTTGCATCGTCATCGTCTAACTATTACTGAGCAATTTAAAGCCTGGGTTCAAAAAAGGCTTTGTTCAATTAAGGCTCAAAATCAACATGCATTTTCTCCTTACTAGCTGCCATGTATTTCTTATGACATAAGGCGGGAGAAATTGGTTAAACAGAAGGCATTTCAACTATTGTGATTATTTTCTTTATTCTTGTGACCCATTACTTTAATCATACAATGATATTGTAAAGAGAATTTGGATACTGGTCAATATTGGGGCTTAAAAGGTTAAAACGTTTACTGATTAAATTGCAAACTACCTATATGGGCGGAGCACAGGCATATGGGTTTCCATATTATTAATTATTATCATTATTATTATCTCCTGTTTCTCCTTTCTGTTTTACATTGAAATTCACCCCTGATGGCTTAACAGAAGAGATTTCGCTAAATCGTTATTTCCTTTATCCAAATATATTTGTTTTTGTGCATTGTAATAACCTACATAAGGCAACTAAGGAAACAGGGAATGATGGGCTTTGGAGTTTTGTTTATGTAACAATCGATGTTGCGTGCATTTATAGAAGTGTTAGGCCACGTTCCGAGCAACAGCTGGTAGGTGTGGAGAAAGATAAGAAATCTCTTGGTGTTGATCATGTTTCAAACAAGGCTCGACGCAAACGTGAATTATTACTATTACTTTCTCCTTATGTTTGACGACGAAGCTAATGGCCAAAGTTACTTCCAGTGATTTTAAAATTGCAAATTAGAGGCTTTTAGCATAGATATCAACCATGTAAACAGAATTCTATTATAGTGCCGTAGGTAATTTAAGAACAATAATTCCTTTCGCGCTTTTTGGATTTGAGTTGATAAACAGTAATAAACGAGGCGCGCTGCCAACCTGTGTGTGGGCAACCAATGAGAAAGCTAGAAGTATAGTACAATAACCGTGACTGGAAATTTAATAAATGTGATATCTAAGAGAAGATGCGTAGCTCGTCTTATCTAAAACACCATAAACCTTGTGCTGTAAACCCTGTCTAACGAAACGGGGCTTTGCTTGAATGTCCGAAATAGTGTATTATTTTGCTTCACAAAGTGAAATGTTCGGTGTTGAGTTACGTTAAAAGGTTCGGTGGGTGGTGCTGGTGTGCCAGTCCCTCCACTTTCCCGCTGTATTGTCTCAGGCCATGGACAAACGGACCCAAAATTTCCATTCAACAACGTCCAGCATGCATTGTTGAAATCAACATCTTGCGCGTGTTTGGCCACCTTTTGAATGGTGTTGAATGATATTGAAAGGTGTGAACCGAAGTTTGATCCAACTGAAGTTTCAATTTAGCGTTTCTTTTGTTCTCAGGGGTGAAAAGTAATGTTGAATTCGTTAGTCTGGCGCGTGCATCGGTGTGGTACGCATGCTCGTGCAGCAAACACCAATTTACTTAATTCAGCAACACTCACCATCATTCAACAGGATGGCCAAATAGTCTCACGTGTTGAGTTCAACCACAGGCAGCCCAAGCTAACGTTGAGAACTGCGCATAAATTTGACTGTTGTTTCCACGCTAAGCATAATAATGACATCGGCACGCTATGCATAATAATGAAATCGGCAACATTTAAGAGTTTCTATGGAAACGCTACAAAACGTCTCAAATTGCCACAAATAAGAAAAAGTCCAAATAAAAATGATTTGCCTTATTACATTGTTGTATTGATCATTATTTGAGGGCTTCCTGGGCTGGTTTGAAGCCGGTTTTTATTTTTCATGTTTGCTGAATCTTTAGGAAGGAAACAGTTTCACACTGCACCTCACTTGAGTTTCGATAAATTCCATCACAATAAACGAGTATTTTTGGGTCTTGTGCATACCTCTGTTCTTTCTCATAGGTTCCAGATCCTATTTTAAGCCGTCGAAAATCCGTCTTAAATACGAAACTCGCCTTTCCAGGTATGCGTTTTCATTTGAAGTGCACACATGAATCATTGCAAGAAGCGTTTCGACGGCAAAATGGCGCCTAGCCGGGGAGAGGCTGAGTGAGATTGTCCACAAGCAAAAGGCGACACTGCGGAGTCCAGAGAGGTCGGTTTAACTGGAAATAGAGAAGTATTAGAACGGCCGTGAAATTCACTCGCCTCACTTGACTTGGAAAACCATAA
>Ga0126336_10002678_pt1 | contig 10265 bp, 4 predicted proteins | sample SidCmetagenome_FD_92530 | JGI IMG/M metagenome (GOLD analysis project Ga0126336, IMG submission 92530) | Coral microbial communities from El Islote,Puerto Morelos, Mexico - Siderastrea C C metagenome | ecosystem: Host-associated > Invertebrates > Cnidaria > Coral | place: El Islote,Puerto...
GAAAACTTGGACACGGAGTCGCGTTTTACAAAATCTTAACTTTGGGAGCTCATAGCATCGCAAAGAAGCGCAATCTATCAAACCAAAAGCAACCTTGTTGCACTTCCACCATTGTCCAAGCTCCCTGTTAGTTAAGTTTAAACGGAATCGGCTCCCAAACATTCAAGATATAACGTTTTTTAGCAGAAGACCTCCACCAAACTTTTGCCTTATAAATTTATTCATGAGCAGCTTGTCACCCGCGGCCTTAAGCTGCTTATTCAGCGAGGGCCGCTCCCATTCAATGTTTAAGGCTTCTTTTATCTTAAGTTGAAAAACTGTAGGGGCTAAGTCTAAGATGAAAAGAAAGCCTCCGAACAGAGATCCCTGCAGGTGTTGGAATCCTTTAAATGTTTGTAGACATGGGAGTTGCGGTCTGAAAATAAATCCTCCCGAACCCTAGTGGAAAAATGTCTGGCGGTCTCGCCGACATTACACGCGCCACAGCTTGCGCATGAAAATTTGTAAACCACAAGGGAACGCAGTGAATTGGGGACCGAATCCTTGACACCAAACATGTTTTTCAACTTGTAGGATGTAAAAACTAATCTAATATCCAAGTCCTTACAATATTTTTTAATAATGACCTTAATTCTGCGTTGGGTTGCGCGAGAAAAATGGACCGATGAAAGGTATAGTTTGAAAAAGAGTGTTGAACACCCTTTTTGGTTTGCTTATCCCGGGCTAAGTTATCGTGATTGAAAAATAATTATGTATACCACCCTTTGTATAATATCACAGGGGAAACAGTTTTTCATAAGAATATCTTTCTCAGGCAGCCCGATGGGTTCAACCTCTGACGCGAAGAAAGCCAAAATGGGCGATGTTGAGCAAAATGAATTAGCCCAAGACGACTCTGATCCCTCTGCAAAAGTACTCGACGCTATTGAAGCTCTCGAAAAACGTTTAGAAACCAAGAAAGAAGGCATTCAAACTGAAGTGGACGTTTTTCGACAGGAGGTTAATCAAAATCTCGAAGGTGTGAAGGTGACGATAAAAGGCATTGAGAAGTCGTTAGAGGAGCTTTGGAATCGATTTGAAGAAAACAGTAAGGATCTCAACGACCAGAAAGCTGTCTCAATCCGAAATTGACGAACTGAAGCCTGAATTAACCAACAGATTCAAATGCTAGCACTATTTTCATTAATTGACAAGAAATAGGGTACATTATTACAGTTAATCATAAGGAACTAAAGTATTAATAGCAGTGCTAAACCTATTTCGAAGAAGTAGAAATAAAGTTATTATTCTCGAAATGCCTTAAAAAGGCTTCCTGTACCACCGGACCCTTGCAAAAGGGCCTCAACTGAGGGACACCTGTGGAAGGTATTAAAGCATAGTATCATAACTCGGATTATAAACAAAATAACAGCAGTATTTAAGTGTTAGCACCAATTTTTGTAGACTATTTATATAAAATTTTGGCTTTTGCTATTTTTGCTTGGCCTGACTTGCTTCCATTTGTTAATCCTTTTCAGTCCCAGGGGGTGGGGTCGGATTCTGCCTGCATGTACTTTGAACGTTTATAATTTTTTAATATGCAAGCTAGAGCCACCAAACTTGATGACTTTCTTTTACCTTTTTAGATCATTTTAGAGTTCTTTTATTGCTTCTAATTACTTTTTGACCAATTTTGGCGCTTTTTGGAGGTTTTGGAGAAAATCAAGAAATCCAAGATGGCGGATCCAAGATGGCCGCCATCAGGAGCCCATTAGAACATGAAGCAATTCTTACGTCATATAACGACATCGGCTCATGCTGCAGACCTCAAAGGAAACAATTTTGGACGTACTATTTACTTAGACTGCGAGTAGTCTCTAATTTTGGCGGTGGCGATTGTGGGACGGGCGAAATACACACACGCGTTCGAGGCGACGCGACGCGAGGGGAGCGCCAAAAATTAATAATTTTTGACGCTCCCCTCGCGTCGCCTCTCCTCGAAATTTCGCGGGCGCGCGAGTGTGTGTTTCGCCCGCCCCACAAGCGATCGCCAAAATTAGAGACTACTCGCAGTCTATATTTACTCTCTACGTTGCATTGTCATAGCTTGAGATATTCTCAGAGTTAAGGAGGGGGATGTCCCCCCACCCCGGTCCCAGGAGACCAAAGATAGCCAGGGGTGAGTAGGGTAATTTAAACAGTAACGATGGGGAGGGCAGGAGATTAGAACAACCTTTAACTCCATGGCTGATTCAGGGTCACATTTTAATTAAACTCTAGTAATAAACGATTTAAAAAAGCCATGTTTACCCTCCCAAACTGCAATTTACGTAACGAAATATTCTAATTTTACAGAACAGACAACAGTGCCAAACAGAAAGCAAACTAGGAATTGTATCGTGCAAGGCAGAACTGTGTAATAGTAATTGAAAATAGGTTAAAAAGAGGGTTTTCAAGTCTGAGTAGTTACCACAACTGGTTATCCTCCCATCCTTAAACTGTCTGAATAATAATTATACCAATTATTGGTATTCAACTCCTCTACCTTTATCATGGAATTAAATGTCCTACCTGGGAGGCCGTATGTATACTTTTGCCTGGCCGCACACCTCTTTCAGCCTGACTGGTGTGTGCCAGCAACTCCCCTGCACCTCACCGGATTATTATTGGATGAAAACCTCCCACTGAGCTTAACTGAGGAAATTGCTCTAAAACACTGAGCCCAAACCGAGCTCTTGTTAAGACCAAAGGTAATGCTTTCATCGCCCAGGCTAGCATTTGCTAATGCAGTCCTTTTTTGCACCAACCTCGGAGGGTGTGTCGCTTCTTTGGAAGCCAAACGAAACTTAAAAGTGCATGTTGCACTTCATTTTGATTTTGACACAAAGCTGGATGAATCTGAAGTACAAGCAATTTGATATGATTAGTATCTCGTCAGGCTACCCTCTTTTTGATGCAAGCCATCTGATTGATGGAAACAAGTAACATGACCCATTTCCTCCTGCATACTGATTGTTGAAAAAAGTTATGAAGTCATCAAATCCCACAATAGTGAGATGGTGACGAGATGCTGTCAATCAAATTAAATCAATCAGAACAGATTTGGGTCACGTGACGTCACTGGGAATGGAAGGAAGTCATTAACCAGACAGAGAAATAACGTTAATTTAAATTGTTTATTTGTTGGGGAAAAAACCCAAGTTACAAACAGGAACACGTGCCAGCCCGAAAAGAGGGCATCCCTTGTTTTTCATTTCTGTGACTCTCTCGTAACCGTAAAAAAATGGTTGGTAGCTGACTGGTGAAAAGCTTTATTTAAATGGTAAGTGTCGTTGTGCAAATAACCGTGTAAGCTCATAAGACATGGCTCACAAATAACTCTTACTATGGTGAATTTTGATGCATTTTCATAGTGAGCTAACAGTAGCTACTAACTGCGTCAAACGCCATTACAAGTCTTGTACTTTTGTGGTATGTGCACGTAGTTGGGTCTGGGAACTGGCGTCACTCACTCGACAACGAAGCTTGTGTTTGTCACTTTTTATACGTTCGAACGCGAAACCCTTTTTAACACTTGGCTAAAAAAATATAACTACTCGACTCGAAAATGCAACTGCCTAACTTAAGAGTTTTTGTGCTTAGTTCATGTAACTGTATTTTCAAACTAATACTGGAAGTGAAGACAGCACAAAATTGTCCGAAAGTAGTGTTAAGGCTCACTGACGTAATTTTTGACCTGTTGCTAAGCAAAATCCATTGTCTTGTAATTTCACTACTTTTTGTGACACGCGAGTTATTTCCAGGGCTTCAACGTTTTTCACTGATACCCACAATAGACAAAATATGACTTCATAAGGCCATGCCCATGATCACGTGACTAAGAAAAATTCTATAAATGTGCGTTTTCAGCTTACCAGTACGTAATGCATGGCTGAATGATCTTTACTTAAGTTTGCAACTACTAATTCTGTTAAGGAGGTTAACGTGACCAAAAAGGTGGTACGATTTAGCACCCTTGTTTCGAAGGCAGGAGCTGAGATGGAAGGAAAGTATCAACCAGCCACATGCAAAACCGTCTTCAACTAGCAGATCCCACAGACCCTGAATTTGAACTGGTGAGAGCGCATGCGCCGGATAACGGCCTCCGCGGGGATATTATGTTTACTATTAGAGGCAGTGGTTTCAAAAATTATTATAAAAACAGAAAAAAAAACAGGGATTGCAAGCGAGGAACAAGGAATCTGTTATTGTTCTCCTACCGGAATATAACTCATATTTTCTTTCCCTTTTATCTTTCAGGTACGTGGCCAGCGTCACTTGTTTGCCAGCACCCAGCAACTAGACTTGTTGAACCTACCCCAGTACATGGACACGACATTTTTAAAAGCTGTGCCACGAGCCATTTGACTCAGCTGTTGACAGAGAACACCCTTGTTTTCTCCAGTGATGGTGCCAAACTTTTCGTCATGAAAGAAGAGAATTGCCATTAGCAGTGTTCCAGTCCCTACCTGATGTGAATTACCAAGCAGTCTTCCAAGCACTACCTGGTGTGCTGCAAGTTGCACTTCTGGTGACTAAAAGAAGGCTAGACGTCGAGAAAGCAGTGTGGTCTGTTCTGAACAGGATCTTCCCAACGGTGAAGGTAAGTTTATTTTGTATTAGCTTGAAAATATCAAAACCACAACATATTGACACAACCAAGTCGCAGTTAAACTGAGTTTCCATTGGGTCTAGTTTTTTTCTTTTCTTGCTATTGCTCCTTTAAGGCCCAAGAACTTGGACTACTAGGAGCGCATATCCGTGATCAAGGGAACTATTCTACGCATCGCAAAGTCAAGGTTGTCCCATTCCTTCTGGAAGACCAGAAAATATGGTCTTTGAGAGACTAAGGCGCCAAGCAACAACCGCCCAATTTCAGTAGATCGTGTCATACGTTGAGGACACCTGGATAAGCAGTACCAGGCGGTCTCCCACTACCTGGAGCATATATCTCAAGTCTCTCCGGACAAACAACATATGGAGGGGTGACACAAGGGTCTAAGCAGACCTGCCTACGGAAAGTGCCAACTACCACTGTACGCTGATCTCTCTGCGTTACCATAAGTCTCAACTTGCTGATTGGTGTCAGAATGAAAGCTGTGCAGAGGAGAAAAGAATCCATAGAATTTCATATGAGAGCTCAAAGCAAGACTCTTCAGGACTGCAACACAGCTACTAAAGGGATGACCACACCTCCACTGCCCCCAGGCTGAGCGAAAGAGTATCAGTGACTTCAACGACCTGAGAACTTGTGCCGTGGTTCATTTTGAATGCCTCCTCAAGGAATTAAAAATCTATGAAAGTCATGACCAACAATAGAAAATGAGTGTTTGTTCACTTATTAGTTTTTCTTTTTCAACATAAATATGTTGCATGAACGGCTAGCATAAAAGTTAAAAGTTGAGCGTGGTTCAGCTATTAACGTTTATGAAAGCCTTTCAAACATCTCTTGTTTTATCAACGGTGGTTCAAAAACTATCCTTTACTTGCTTGGATCCACTGAGGAAACAAACTTAACTGAAAAGAAATTAAGCTGATTGAATTTAAGATGAGCACTAGGTGAAACTTGGGGGCGAAAAGGCCATTTCCAAAATTAATTGCTTTAAGCCCTCCTGTCAAAGCGAGACTAGGTGCGTGAAAATGAGTTTTTATTCATATGCAAATAAAGGATGTGCACCTAACCTCGCCTTGATAGCGAGGCTGAAGACAATTCGGAAATGGCTTCTGCGATGGACATCTGAGCCCTGATACTTAATGGCCAGCAGAAGTAGACACAAAATGGCACAGGGCAGTCAAGTTTTCAGAGGGTGGTGATCGGTGAAAATCAAAACTGTTGTTCAGGTTAAAGACTTGCTGGCAACAAGTTGGAGTAATTTGCATTAGTCTTTACGAACGAATAAAGAGACAGTTCAGTTATTTTGTATATTTATCACAATTTCTTGCATGCAGATCTGAGGCCATTTTAAGCTAAACTTTGCCCTGCGTAGTAGGCACTAGCAAAGGAAAGGCCAGAAAGAAATTTAGTATTGAACTGGATATGACCCCATGACACTACGATGCCGGTACAGTGCTTTTACCAACCGAGCTATCAAGCCAAACGGGAGCGAGTTGAAATTAGATTCAAGCCTAAATTCTTTTTTCAAAGAAGACCCCCTACCTCCCCCTCCGCCCCTTTGTTACCCTGAAATAAGTTATTTGTAGCATTTCATGCAGGTGGAGTAGTATTTATGCTCATAGTCAGTACAAGCCACACAGATCAGCCCGAGATATCAAAGAGCAATAAGTACGTGTCTGTTATTGGACAGTCTTAGCCCTAGCTATCCTCTGCCCTTTGAAAAGGACACTCACTATATAATTACTTTGAAGACTTGTTTTTAATTTTTCCTTGCAAAATAGTGACCATATGAAGTTGATTCAATACCCCCGGGTAAAGAAAAAATTCGTTAAAAAAAACTTACAACAATCATTAATAATTCATAATGAAAATACAAAAGAAATGTTCAATGGGCATCCATAGATCGGACACAGTCTTTCTCCTAATTTACATAAACTTTTACTTTGCATTATGCACCTAAACTACAGGTAATAGGCCATTCCGAAAAGCCCTTAGCTTCTTCTTCAAAGTGAGGCCTTGCGTACAACCTTTCATATAAAAATGAATTTTCATTCACATGCACTAAAACTCAATACCAATGGCCTATTGGTATTGCCAAAATTGTCGCTAGTCGCCTCGGGGGTACTTCATTGTATAAGCTAGATAAGTATGTGCTATAAGCTAGACAAGCATGTGAGGCACCAAAGGGTACGGTTTTAGAGCCATCTAGATCTACAGTAGAATATAGTTTATGACCATTTAGGTCCAACATAGGGTAAGGTTTGCGCCACTCTGGAATTTGATAAATACTGGGTCTAAAACAGGGCAAGGGAAAATCACTTGTTTTGGTCTAAAATAGAGTAAGGGTTGTGCTGTACACCCTGCCCAAATTTTCAGAGGGTAGTCGACAAACATGAACATTTATAGGCATTTGTGACAAAAGTAATAATTATACAGAATTTGTGCCCATGTTGCATCCAATTAACAAACTCGTGCCACGGTTACTACAAGGCCACTTATTCTGTGTTCCAGTATACTAGTTGCAGATACCATGCTTTGTGTCATGTTAATCCGTCGGACAAAACCTAAATCTTAGTACAATGCTGTTACTTAAACAATACCTTGCTACAATGGCATCGAGAAGTCCATTGTTTAAGTTGACGTCAACTTAAGTTCAATTTGAGTTCGATATAACTTCCAGGGAGAAGATAAGCAGTGATGTATTTGGAAGCTAACCATTAAAATTGTGCTTAGCACTAAATTTTCAAGCTACTAAATACTGAAAAGCAGTAGTTACTGTACTTTGAATTTTTTGGTGACTCGAGTCCCAACTCTAGTCAATTTGAACTTGAACTCAGTCCTGCGATACAATCCTGTAATAATGTACATTGTAATGCAGGAAATTTTGGTTGAACTTTGGGTTTGAAAACTGGTGATTTTTTTACAGTTTTGAGAACAAACTTTTATGATTTAAAATACTGCAATTAGAAAATTATCCATTGCAGTTCTACATTAGTTAGGTGATCTTTTTTTTATGTGCATACCTTTGAAGGTCTTTAAATAGTAACCACTGGATTTCATAAAGAACAAAATTTTGACCACAATAGTTTGCCTGAAATTCAAATAAAATATTTTCATGGGTGATAAATTCTTGTAGCAAACATTTCTTCGAAGACAGGTACATATGAAATAAACAATAGGTGAATGGCAGATGTAACAAATGAAATGATGAATTATGTGATCCTCACAGTTTAAGTGGACTGCAGACTGGACTAAGAATTCACAAAAATCAAAACTCATAACCAAAAACATTCCATGCCCCATAGCAATAGCACAATATTATACTTTGTAAAGAATACATGAAAGTGTTAATTCTGTGTTTTCCTTTGAATTATAACACATAGCAAACAACTGACGGCTTTTTGGGCTGAATAACTGCCCAGGTTTGAGGGAACATAGCAAATCAATAACAAATCACAACAATGGATTACAAGTGTTTCACCTCCCAGCTAATTTCAGCCCTTCCATTAGAACTCTGTGGTTCTTTGAACTAAAACTTTGGAATCCTCGTCTTTCAACTTCAAGCTCAAGTCGATCAAAAACCTGTCTGTTTGTTACCCCTGCTTTCCCTAATGCCCACACAGTGTCACTAAGATCTCCTTGCTTAAACCCATTAAGGTTTCTTAACTTCAGAATCTGGTTTACAAAAGCACTGAAGAAGGCTTCGCTTCCTTGTTTAGCAGCAGCAAAAGACCAGAGTAGCATTGCTATGTCAGCACCCTTAACAACTTCAGAAACACGTCTGCGGAACAATTCTGCTTCTATTTTCTCAAACAACTGATCTGCCTCAGCTTCTTTTTTGGCAAATGCCCAAGCAAACTGAGCAAGGTCATTCATTTGGAAAGTTGAAAACTCACGTGATAAAATGTTTTGTGAAAAAACCTCAAAGAGTTCAGGAGATCCATTTTCCGTGATTGCAAATGCTGCAACAGTCTGAGCAAGGCCACGCACATCAAAATCAGCAAGTTGTAAATCTCCACGTAAGACAGCATTCTCCATCTCTTCAAAAACACTTGATTTTCCCCAGCGCACTAAGGAGAATCCCAAAGCAATCTGACTAACACTTTTGTAATCAAAAGTGCCAAGTCCACGAGAGATGATTTCTTTTTCACATGCTTTCATGAGAGGATGGCGATTTTCTTTTATTCTGCCAAGAGACCAAGCAATGACTGCAAGCTCTCGGTGTTGTAACTCAGATATGTTGTCAGCAATACAGTTTAGCATCCTGATAAACACACTTGATTCTTGGTTAGATGACTCTTTTTCTAGCTCCTGCATTTCACTGATCCTTCGATAAACCGTCCGGCCAACCCAGCCAAGGAGAAACACCATTGATTTTGTACTCAGTGCTTCATCAAATAATTTGAGTTGTTCCAGGACAGATTGTTTCTGCTCAGGATTTAGTATAATCTTCCCTGGTGCTTCAGAGGAGATTGCCATAAATGGAATCCTCAAAATACTCTGATTTGTTCCTGATAATAATTCTGTTTTCCTCACAGACTGCAATGTAGTCACAGAAACTGAACTTGCTGACTTTACAAGCAGAGGTGTCAAAATCTTGGAGTAGTAAGAGAGATAACCCCTTCTACCCAAAGAAAAGGCAGCAAGCTTCAACATCATTCACACCTTCTCAGTTTTATTTTAGGTATCTGTTGGAGCAAAAAACAAAATGCAATTACTTAATGGTTGCCAAGCTCTCTAAATTTGTTCTACATCAAGGCTAGAAAACAAGTAAAGTTAACATCCTTAGACAAGGAAAATGAGATTTGGGAACTGCCATATTTGATATTACAAACCTCTGATAACTAATCAGATGTTACCTGACTGGGTAGATTTAGCCCCAGCAGAATTTAGCCCCCCTCCCATTCACAGAAAATTACCAGAAGATAAAACTAAAGTGATGAGGGACTTTGCAGAAGTACATTTATGGAAGGTACATGTAAGAAGATTAAAATGGATTATAAACTTCACAAGGCAGTACAGTACATGCAACATTCAAACTTTGGTTGAAAATGTTATTATTAATATATTGACTCCAGTGGATGACATTGTAATGCAACACCACCATGGAGAAAAGGGTACACAAACCTCCCAATGCTTTTGGCAAGTAAAGAGATCAGTGTAAAGGATGCATAGAAATGGTGTGGCCTTGAAATCCAAATTGCCCCAAGTTAGCTCAACTTTGCCATAATATGGCAAAGTTGAGCTAACATAACCCATATTCATAATTTAGACTAAAGCTAAGGGGCTGTCGAAAATTCACAAGTCCCCTGCTTAATGCCCACTGGACGTTTAGGGGGGATGGGGGTTAGGGAGAGTCAATATTTGGATGTTAGAGTGGGGAATCTAGGACAAAACCAAAATAACTTTTACTCGTCCTGATAAGAGAACATGAAGAGAAACACGTACTGCAACAGAGAATACGAACAAACTTGGTGCTCATGTGATTACACAGTTTGTCGGTTTTAAAGATGGCATAGAAGTAATACACCTTTGCTGGATTTTACAAAACCAACAACATGCTCTGTCTGGAAATACGTTATAAAAAAACAAATCACAGTGGTAAATTAACAAAGCTCCAACAGAATTTTAA
>Ga0126336_10002679_pt1 | contig 10264 bp, 6 predicted proteins | sample SidCmetagenome_FD_92530 | JGI IMG/M metagenome (GOLD analysis project Ga0126336, IMG submission 92530) | Coral microbial communities from El Islote,Puerto Morelos, Mexico - Siderastrea C C metagenome | ecosystem: Host-associated > Invertebrates > Cnidaria > Coral | place: El Islote,Puerto...
ACATTCGTTAAAGGCTATAGTATAATAGCCGAAAGCTTATATTTCTCTTAAATTTTTTAAACCAGAGAACGCTTTTTATATTTTTAATATGTCTTATCCTGGTTACAGTTCAATTTTTAATAAAAAATTAGGCCAATTCATTGTCTGTGACTACAAAGAAACTGCAAACGGGTCTAGTTTTTTTAGCCTCTGGGATCACAACTTTAAAATGTAGCCATTCAAATTAAAAAGGAAAAGTTATTGAGGATTATTCCCTGTGGCGCTCTTTTTAATTCTACACAAGGTGTAATTCTAATGTTTGAGGCCGTGGGAGAGATTCTATTATATGCCCATACAAATGAAAGCTACTGTACAGTTCTTTTCTGATATGGTGCTGTTTATATGCCGTACAAGGTGACTTTGAGACGAGACGTGTTTTTATTTTAACTTTTCCCACACATTTCATTTTCTTGTGTAAAAGTTCAAGCAAGGAACGCCATACCCAATAATGCCATGTCATCACGACAGTAAGGTAGAGTGGAGGAGGATTATGAAAAATGCAACATACGCTCTTCCCCCGCAATGCAATTGCAATTATACTTACTGCTAAAGCAGTCATTTGGCAAATTTTGTGTGAGGGAAATGGGAAGTAATCAGCATTAGAGAAGTGATATCTTGTGCAGAATTTCGTACTTTTTAAGGTGGTGGCGGTATCTTCAAAGTTTCAACACGAAAAGTCGACTATAACATATTTGCCAAGGATAGGTATTACCATAGCAACAGGATGACATAACTGCCATTTACCGTGTGGCACTAAATTTTTGCGGGTTCTAATCTTTGCGATTTTGCGGATTTTTTCACGATCCGGTTAAAGAAGTTCCAGCGAAAAAATCTCCAGCAAAAGTTTACTCCGCAAACATTTACCCCACAGTCGAAATTATATACAAACATCGCCTTTTACATTACATGTAATGTAAAATCATGTTGGTGTCCATTTACTTAAACCGTCTCTTTCGTTCAGAAGCAAAACGAAATTAGAAGCAAAATATTCAGAAATAAAACGCTGAAGTTCCAGTTGATCAGGAGCTCCTGAATTGATACATGTATTTGACAGTTAAAATCTTAAAAGAGAAGGATCTTCTGAAGGTACTCCATTGATTAAGTCCATGTTGTTCACCTGTATTCAATTGTTTGTACTCAAAAACCGTTATAATTCCAAATATTATTAATAGAGGGCGACTTCCTGAAAATGGCAAAAATTAATTCCCAGCAAGAAAAACAGTTTTTCCGAGTCGCAAAAAAAAGAGTCCCCGCAAAACACAAAAAATCGCCAATCCGCAAAATTAAACTCCCGCAAAAATTTAGTGTTACACGGTATATCCTAAGGGTGTTTTCTGGTCCTAGGACGGCTGATGGACTATGGTTTTTTCTAGTTTGCTAAGAGCATTTACTTACAGCATGGAAAAAATAATTTCCTTTGTTTTCTAAGGGACGAAAATATCGTTTAGATTGGGAAGTATATAGATGAGTGAATACACTCAAAAAATTCGAATCCCAAGAAAACAAAGGGGATATAGTTTAGTGGAAGACCAACCTGTTAAGAATGAAGAGTAGTATTTCAAGACAGTACAAGCTGCGATGTACAAGGAAAAATGGCCTGGCTTTCTGACAAAGTTAGTTGATACTTCGTGTAGAGTGCTTCCTCGCATAAATAAATGGCCTTTATGTAATTAATGACACCTTATATATGTATTACTTTCAGCCTTATTTACCAATTAACATTATTACATGGGGATGTTTAATATTTGAAATTAATAAGACCTTGCAGTTGCTATAAGTAACCAATAATTAACAATTATTCACCGAAGAGGAGGTGAATGATTGTTTTAGTATCAATACTATTTCCTTTCAAACAGTTTTAAATTACTTCTTCCCTGTCCCTTAAAATTTAATCACTCAAAGATTCAATGCGTCCAAAACGGTAGCTACCCTTTGTTGTTATGTAACAATTTAATATTTAGCCGTAAAAAGCAAACATCAACGTCCAAATATTATAACGGAAAGCATATCCCTCGTGGAGGAAAATTTAGAGTTCGTATTTGGACTCAGAGTTTCTCGTCCTTTCTTTGTTCAGCTGCAGGGTAGTTCTGCTCCAGACAAGACAAGGCGAGCACGGAGAATAACTACAAAGACGCCATAAACGTCACTTGGCTGTTATGCAGCGTTGGTGTGGACCTATTAAGCTACTTGTGTGAGCTACCAAGACGCAATTAACGTCACTTGAGTGTTATGCAGCGTCGGTGTGGAGTTACTAACCTACTTGTGTGAGCTACTGAGCCTTGTTTAATTTAGCAATGACTTTTTGTTATCAATCTACGAAGTGTCTCTAGAATTACTTGTAGGTTAAAAATAAATTTTAAACTGTTAAGCTCGTTTATAATTCATGAAGAGAAAACAAAGAAAATCAGTACCGTGACGGTGTTTTGGATACCGGATATTGATTTATAGCATTAAATTTTGCGAACTTTTCCTTTGAATTTCTCGAAGAATTATGAATGGTTTGAGGAGCCATATCAGAATCTCGAAAAAGTATTTTATCAGGTATCCAAACACCTAGAAGTCAGTTTAACAAACTCGGCTGCGCCTCAGTTTTTCAACCAACTTCTCGAACACTCTTTCTCGTGTTTGATATATAACCGTAACAAGCTCTGAAAAAAGGTTTGGCTCGTAGATTAAACTTTTTTATCTGAGTCGTACCAAAATGAAACTTTTTAACCAAACCGGGTTTTCACCGTGTTTTGACTTCCATTTGAAGGTCTGGTCGACCTTTTATTCCGCTGTAAAATGAAAATATTTAAAACCTTTTTGAACATAAAGTACAACTTGTTCAGTGCTAAGGCGTTCTCTACAGAAATAAATTCAAATTATGAAACGATGCTGCTATTCTGGGATGAATAACCGCCACTTTCCTTAGTATTAGCAAGAGACGTTTTAAAAGAGAAAACTCCTAAATTTCGCCTAGCAACTTTATCTACTGTAGATAGTTTCTAAGAAACCTGCTTCATTATGCTTATGCTTAATAAAATGAAAACTTAGATAGTGCGTTTTTTTATTCGATGTATTCGTTTTAATTAGTTATTTTTTGTTTCTCATCCTGCTTAATGCTCGCAGTCGTGAATTTTTTATTAAAATTGCAAAAGCAATTATCTCTATTTTTTGTCAAAGTACCCTTATATTTTGTCCTTTGTTTTCTCCTGGATCTGCCTTATTTTCTCGCACCGTTTAAGAATCGCAATATAAACGCGAAAATTAATCTTCTGTAGAAAACGTAAAAGAGATAATCACTTGCTTGCCAAAACGTAGATTTGGTAGTGAATTCGCTAGTTTAATGATGAACCCCGGCCGCCTGTAGTACAGGACGTGCCGTCCTTGGTCACCGGGTAAAAAATTATAATCTTGAATATCTTACCTGAATCAAAGCGTAGCGAACTGAAGTTTTTCCTGAAGACAGCTTTTATGTTTCTCGCGATAATATTAAAGTGGCCAGTTCCAAACTTAAATTTTTGTTGTGATCCGAAAAAAGGTGACGTGCTCGCGGGCCCCTTGGTCCGCGAATGTGGTCCTTGGTCCTCGAATCATGTAAACGGCAGGGAAAGTACCTGTGAATCCCAGTAATTTCCGTAGGAGAATGAAAGTTTTATCAATATGTTATTTATTCTTTCTCATCCTTGATATTTCTAAGCTAAATTCTTGTAGGAAAGTTGTTGTGAGTATAAAATGTTTTACTTTTCAGACAACAGTCTCCCACACAAGCCCCAAGCGCAGTCGATGATATTACGAGACTACAACCTTATATCTATTCTAGGTATACAAGAGAAGTTAACCCCATTTATAAAAATGTTTAAAGAAGAGTTTGAAAACATTCAGCAAAAATAAAGGCCGTTTCCATTTATCCAGGGTTTTCTTTATTTGCTTTGCGAAATGTAAGTTCTCTAGGGTCATAGGTCGCGGATTAAGGACCCATATGCGAAAATTGTTGATATTTTTCGAGAGACGATAAAACAAAACGCTTTCAAACTCTGCAGCAAATTCGTTCGAAACCGCAGATATAAGTTTGTCTGCTATCTTGTTTTTCAAAAACAACACGTCCTCCTGTTGCGTTTCATCGATGCACAAGCCAAGTAAACATGACCATGCAATTTACGGAGCCGCAAAAGTAAACACTGCAAGAAAGACAAATTGGCCTACCTGTCAATAAACTTGAATTCCGCGCCTTCACCAACAGCAGGACACCCGAAACTTCGTCATATCGGTAAATCAGCGCACACATTCCTTTTTTTGTCGTATTCTATTTAACGAGCAAATGTTAGTCATGATCGGAAAAGTCGCGGACCAAGGACCACGTACTGTTCATAAGGATTTTCTTTCGGTTATGGAGTGTGTATTTTTGAAGGTAAAATTCTGCTTTGCTTGTACTAGATAATTTGCACTTTTGTCCATGTTTGAAGGAGACTCATCAAGACTGCGCAATTTTACCGACGAGTTTTGTACGTATTTGCAAATTTTAACACCCTCGAAAAGTCATGTTATCGCCATCCAGTGGTCTCTTTTGATTGCGTTTGAGACGACGTTATTTTGCGATAATGTCGTCTCAAAATGCTGGCTTGTGATTGGTTCAAAAGCTGTCATGACAACGCGGCCAAGGTCAAAATTCAAAACTTTTCTTCACAAACCCGCCGGCAAACTTTTAGGTTTGCTCAGCAACATTGTTGGAAAAACCTTTATTACAATGTGATTCATCCCTGCAAGTAACTTACCTTGACAGATTACCCAAAATGTGAGTGCCAAAACTTTAAAACTGTATTTTTCTTTAAAACAGTCTGTTTTCAATTTTTATTTCGCGATGAGCGCGCTGTATTGCGTTATTCTATTATTTTGTCGATCCCAGTCGTTTGAAAAAAATTATGTTGATGCACTGAAAGAGTTTATTTTGTTTCATAAGGCAATTTTTGGTTGAAAAAGCGGGGAATTCGAACATTTTGCAGCAAAAGCAAAATTGTTTTCGTGAGCAAGTATTGCGCGTGCAAATCTTAACGGCCTTTAAGAATTTCTATTTTGATCAACAAAAATTATTGTTCGGGCTTATTGTTTTTTCGCACAAAAGAGACTTGGATTGCGAAAAAAAACGTAAAAAATTGGAAATTTTGATGCTGGACATGTAGAGTATCTGGAATATGACAAAATATTTTGCAGCTTTTTGTTGACATTTCTTGAATTTTTCATCTAAAAAGGGTAAAAAACTCGAATTTGTCTTCAATAATGGCTTGACCACCTGTTACTTATGACGTGATATCTCGTAACCATAGGAACCGATTCTCACTAAACTTGTGTCAAAATGTGTCTTAGAAATAAGCACATAGCTACTTTAAAGGGGAGATGTAGGTAACGATTCGTCTTGGAAAAATTCATGGAAAACCTTATGGGAGTAGCATCCACTCCCCACCCCCCCCTCCTGTATGCTCGAGGTTAACAGAGATGACTGCAGCTTTCTTCATCTAATAACGACCTTGTGCAACAATGTTACACTCTACGGCCCCGTGCAACTTGTCTGCCATAAAGATTGCACGAAAAAAATTCCTAGCGTAACAAACTCTACAACAGAGAAACCAATTCTACTTCTCACAGCGGTTGCAGCAACGAGATAAGCAAACTGGCCCGTTATTTGAAATTATGAGTTTCACTGGAAATGTATTTTTCAATTTACATTTCGCATTAACGGTGTTAGTAGTGACATATTAGTTAGGAGTTCTGAACAAGCTAATGTACTACATTTCTTTTGGCGAAACAATTGTCAGCGCAGTATGTTCTGAACTTCCTCTAATTTTATCGTCAAAAACAAGTAAAAACAACTTGTCTAATTTTCAAAATTAAGTGCTTGCTTCTCGCAAGTTGGCGAAAATATAAATGCTCGTTCCTCGAGGACAAACTTGATCGATGCTCTTGTGTTCGCAGAAAAACGCTTCGCTTGCTTGCTTGAAAAGCTTCGCAAAGACCAGAAAATTAGCTGTACGCGTGTTTTCGAGTCAACAGTAAAGACACCCCTGCTGACGTTGCTATCAATTGGCAAAACATGACCTAGTAAAGACAGGGCAGCATTTGATTTTTATAAGACGAAAGAATAAAACGCCTAAAAATCAAATACTTCATGGTGTGCGGATTTACCGCTCAACCTTTCAATATAATGATACTGTATTTAACATTATTGACTGATTTCTTTGCAAACAGAGCCAAGAAAATAATTGTGGTAAAAAAAAGCAGCAAGAGTCATTGTATCTGCAAATCTCTTAAATTTTCATTCAGGATCCATGACGTTTAAGGCTGAATAACCAAAACCGTGGAACTAAAATTTCAGTTAAACACATCACTTTGATGCCATTTCACTTGATATTGTTCACTTTCTTCAGATGAGTGGTAAACCGAATCAAGAAATGAAAGCATGTCAGCCATTCAGAGATCATGTCTCATACCAAACAAAGAAACTACATTTGTAAACTAGGCTTTTAACCCAAAAGCAAACTAAACTTACCGTTATCTTTGCTAACAGTGAAGTTTCTGAGTAAAAGCGCAAGTGCTCAACGGCTTGGGGCGTTGTTGTTGGTAATACAAATAGCTCTCTTCGTCAGCGTTGAGAAAACAGCTGTCTGTTTGTGTCGTCTTGTATAAGAAAGTTTGGCCACTGTCGAGACAAAGATGCGTAGGAGATGCTAAGGCTGAGTCACGCAATAAACTAACATCCTACTTTATAGGCAACAAACAAACTCCTTTTTCCTTCTCCTTCTTTTGATGATGATGATGATGATATGATGATGATGATAAACTTTATTAATGTGTCAAGGCCACATAGCCTGGGAAAATCCCATACTAATTTTCCGTCTTGTAGTTCATTTTACCCGATTCATTAAGCAAAACGCCACCTAGTTAAATAATGGATCCCCAATTTGATTCTATGGAAATTGAAAACTACTTCAAATGACTTCAAATTGGAATGAAATCCCCATGTCAGTGAATGTCAATTCGCACCAATTTGGCAGTGGAAGAGAAACAAAGTTATATTTTTTAAAAAACAACCAGCCAGCTAGCCAAAGCACAATTGCCCCATGATCCGTCGTTAATAAACAAACTTGCTCGAGATCGATAGTAATTTTGAACAGGGTCCTTCAAAAAGTTTGCATAACAAGACCATTTTTCTGTGACGATAATTTATATCTCGTTGTTTAATAAATTTCTCGTGTGTCTTAATTATTGTAGATCATTTATTATTTATGATTGAAAATTTCCCTGATGCCAAGTTAAATTGGACAAAACTAAAACCATTGCTCTTTCTACTAAATGAAATGGATATTGAAGCGTGCGATCTTTTTCATGCCTCCTCAATAAACTTTTTTATAGGTTCCAGACCTCCCTATAGGAACAGTTAATGCATAGCTAGCTAGTCATTACGAAATTTAAAATTTCCCATTTATTTTGAGAGGAAACTTGCTTTTCAGATTCCTTTAACGTTTTGTGCGGCCCGGTACTGGTCTAAGCCCTGTTGCAAAAATAAGTTTTAAATAAATTTGCAATAATGTATTTTACATAAAATACTTGCCGCTGTCCTTAAACGCCATAAGCTAACGACAAAACGCAGTTGTTCGGTTGACGTCATGCCATTTAGCCAACACATCTTAAAATATAACGGCTTAGTGATTTAATGGACATGAAAATATTCTGTTTGGTTTAAGTCAAAAGTGGTCTAATAATAATGACATTGCCATGGCCCTTGGATATGAGCGGTCCCTCGCACTGATTGGTTCATTACCAGAGGCTATCATTTCATATTCTATTATTGTAACAGTGGGACACAAACCTCTTTAGTAAACGATTTTTTCTTTTTCTAAAAATAAAGTATTTTTCTAAACAACTGGATTTTTGAGAAAAAAATGAACAATATACAATGAACTGATCATCTGGACTGTTGAGTTGGAACCTACATTTTTCGTGACAGAGCGATAAACAGAAATAAAATAGGTCGCCATTTTAGCGGTTTTTTAGAAAGAGCACACACATATCGTGACAGCTGTTTAAAGAGTTGCCCAATATGTGAGAAGAGTTTTCTCTTTCGCCTTCGGTTCCAACATTTAGTTCATGAATCAAACCGAAACTTGCTTAAGCTGTTTTAACATTTTTAAATTTCCACTTTTTTTGGCTAAAGCGAAAAAGACCATTCTTAATTATGCAGTCACAATTTGTCCTTTTGTAAAGATGTTTGGCTTTGCATAAATTTTCGCAGAAGAACGAGCCAAATGCAGCTGTTGGTATAAAGTATCGCGAAAAGGGTCATATATCTATTTTAATGATTTTACAGTCCGGTCAGGTAACGCGACTGATTTAGATAATATGCATGGATGGGTGTGTTTTTTCTTCATTAATGACGATTCGTAGTTTGCGATGCTTCACAAACCCTTTTAGACATGTCTTAATTACAGACTTTTCAAAGTTAAGAACGAATGCAAATAGTGAAATTTCCATGATCTACGTTGAACCTAAGTAATCTTAGCCTGCTGATATAGATTTTGCTTGTCTAATGTGCCAAATAAAATGACTTTAGGTTATTCATGCAACACATCTCTTACCTTAAAAAATCTTGATTGAACTTAGTGCTTTGGTCTCTGATTCGAGATAAAAGGGTTCTGTCTTGATCGGGTTCTTTGTAGTTATCAATAACAAGCTCATTTGCAATATAATTCTGTTGGTGGAGGGATCATGAATAATCAATTAAACGAGAATTAAAAGTGTCACGGACAAAGATGCATTGATAGCTTATCTCTTTCTTTTAAAGCATTAAATTTTTATCATGGGTGAAAATGTCAAAGGCACCAATAAAGAAAATAAAAGGAAAACATAATTTCCAAGTAGTTAGCTCTACAACAAACTTTGACCAAACTCCTTTTCTTAGAGTAACAAACGCATTTTTTTTATTTTAGCCAGAGAACCACCTTGTACAGGAAAATATTTGGTACAAGCGCTATTGATTGTCAGATAAAGACACCGAAGATTCGGCATTACTGCCTTCTTCAGGTTGTTAAAAAAAAACTAGCACAGTTATTTGCCGTCGTATGCAACAAACTGCCCACGAGCTCCCAGATGCGTGTGCCTGTGTGAAACGATAGCTCTTTAGGAAAGGAAAATCACGGTTACGTTGATTCTTCGTGCTGTCGAAGATTTTTCTGAGCCGCTAGGGTGTCCTTGAAGGAGTGTCTTGTGCTGTTGAAATGCTGTGTCACGGGAATGTCCCCTCTGTTATTCAACACGTCGAGGCGATGTTCCATAAACAAGGCAATAATGCTGAAACGTCGGGGTCATTATCTGACAATCAATAGCGGTTGTACCCAGTTTCTGAATATTTTTCTAGTTCAAGGTTCTACGCAGAATACACATATTATCGACCATCTCGTACAGCTGACTTAACACCAAAGGAAAGTACTTATTCTCAATATCATTTTGACTGTCGCACTTTAGGATTTCATCTACAGCCTCACAAGTTAGAACCACCTTGTACAGCAACACTGCTCAATACCCCTCATGAATGAATCGCCCTTAAAGGTTTATTACATTCACAGATCTAGATTCAAAAGGTAGAACCACCCAGTACAGCATAATAAACAGTACCACAGGAAAGTACTGCTCAGTAGCTCTCGTTTGAATGGTCACACTTTAGGATTTCATCCACAAACTCAAAAGTTAGAATCACCTTGTGCAGCATAATAAACAGCACCACAGGAAAGTAATGTTCAACAGCTTTCATTTGAATGATCACACTTAAGGAATACGTCTATACACAGACTCAAAACTATATGCCCTCGTACACAATAATAAACGCCGCAGGAAAGCGCTGCTCAGGTGCTTCAATTTGAATTGGCGCACTTATGTTATAATCCACAGATACAGTTAGTCAAGTTAGCATTACACAAGAACAAGCGAGGCCCTGTTTTTAGAATACCACTTAGCCAAATCTGTTTTCATTTCTGTCATATAAATAGCGTTTCCACTGAGCATTTTTCATTTTGAAGTTCAGGATGCAGTTTAAGTTTTATTTTGTTTAAATTTACCTATTAAGTAATAACGTACTCTAGAGCGCTTTTCAAATGAGTGTCGTAAAACCAAAACCAAAGTAATTATCCCAGCCAATCACAACAAACACAAATTATCCAATGAACCAATCAGAACTCGTAGCAAATACATGTCA
>Ga0126336_10002680_pt1 | contig 10261 bp, 8 predicted proteins | sample SidCmetagenome_FD_92530 | JGI IMG/M metagenome (GOLD analysis project Ga0126336, IMG submission 92530) | Coral microbial communities from El Islote,Puerto Morelos, Mexico - Siderastrea C C metagenome | ecosystem: Host-associated > Invertebrates > Cnidaria > Coral | place: El Islote,Puerto...
CCCGACTCCCGGTGATTTCACGCTGTTAAATACGCGTTAAATCACCGGTATGGCCGCGTTAATTCCCCGCCCTGCCCCGGGGGTCGGGGGGTGGGGGTTTCAATTGACTAGTGCATAAAGCATCGCTGTCAAAAGGTATCTGGCATAAGACGTTACCACGGAAAAGATGCTGCCGATAATACAAAAGTTTTGAAAAGATGTTCTGGTAATAACTGGGCGAAACATGGTCATTTTAACGCAACACAAAAGGATCGCTAACTAGTTATGACAATCTAAAATGAATGAAGGTTGGTATATTGGTTCATTATCTATGAAGTTTATTATTTTTAGATGGGACTTAACGTTGAAAAATTAATTTGTACATTAAAAGTCAAACTCCGTATTGTTGGCATATAACTACACTAGCTCAACTTCATCTTTGGTTTTAGTTGAAAACGAAATGCTTGAATTATTTTAAGTTCTGTTTGCATACACTTTCATGAAGAAAAAGAACAAAAGTAAATGTATTTAAAAGGAGAAAATAAAGACATGTATAATGAAGTAATGTATTGTTATTTTTCTCAGCATTAATATATATTCTTTGTAATTAATTATCGAATTTGATGGAAGTAATAAAGTTGAAAGTTGAATAAGATAAATAAATAATATCAGAGATAAAAATAAATAAATAAATAATATCAGAGGGTACATTCAATCAAGAGTTGGTTTACAGGAGAGGCTAAGTAAAATTATACAAACAATAAATACAACTGCTGCTACAATGCATATCCGTTCTTTCTTGCTAGTCCAACGAATTACCCACGAAGAAATGATTTTTTGTCTGTCCCTTGACAGAAATGCATGTAAGGGTGATTTTTAGCTTCCCATGCTAACATCGTATACAGTCTGCTCTGCTCTCTTTGCTAAAATCGCAAAACTCCTTAACAATATGTAAACGGCCCTCGGAAGGTGTGAGAAAATCAAACTTGCGAAAACCAATCCACAGAATGGAAACGTTAAGTTATAACCTACTTGCTGTAACTCGGATTTATATCGGAAATGTTACTACAAGTGACACTGACAATACAAATGTATTATTACTCTAAAATCTTCGTCCTTTGGACTTCTTGTCAGTAACCCATGACCACTGTCACCGGTTGTGGGACTACTTTCCTGTGTTGATCATTGTGCTTTAATATTTTACAACAATGGGCGCTCCTGTTTGTCGTCCATGTTGTTTGTCCGTCCATGTTGTTGTTTAAGCTTGTCTCTTCGTTTAATGAACTGACAGAACAGCGACTGAAATTAAGTTTGTTTATCTCAAGACTACTCTAATGCCTTTTGTCTTAGCTTGGGTTTTACCTTTAACTGTTTTACTCGAGCGTCGTTATAAAGATTCGAGAAAAATATACCCGTGGAAATTCATCATTAATCCACTCAACATCGGTGCCAAAGCTAAGCCTGGTCTTGAACCTGATTAAATCAGACACTACCGCGGACGAACCGCGGACGGTCTCCACAAAACATTCTCTCAAAACTTTCCCTCTCCGTTTTTCTTTCTTTGGGTATTGTTTATTTCGTCTCCATGGAAACTAACAATACACTGAAGGTCGAGGCTATCAGCGTTTCTTGTGGGATAAAATTGTTTATTTCATCCATCAATTTTGATTCTGTTGAAAAATATTTTCATTTTAAACTTAAAAAACGGGATGATTGCATCCGCAAAATATAATCTCCTCATTTTTGTTTATTTGATAGTTTGTTTTGTCTCCATGGCAACTTACGAATGCCGGACGTTTTTATGTCATTCATTAATTAAAATAATTACAATCTGATTAATCTATCTCATTAATTAGAACTAAAACTAATTAGCTAACTAATTGATAAAATTAATTTTCCGCAAAATTTCAGAGTACGCAAGTAAACAAACATGGAGATATTTCCATTGGTGGAGAAAAGTCTCATTTTCACTTGGTAGGTTTCGTTTACAAGTATAAGAGAAACGGTCTGAAATATATTTTTACAAGTCGTCAATTCCAATTTGCTAACGGCATTAAAAGTTGAATGTCAAGAGTTTAAATCAGGCCAACCAACAGCCTAATTACTTTAAACTTGCCAGGATGCAATCAGGGAGTTACGACAGCAGAGAAAACGAAAAAAACATAGAACCAGTTTGCAACAGAGAACCTTTTACAGAGCAGTTTCACAGAGTAGCGGCACAAACAGACAGAGAAAGGACTCAATATCAAAATGCTGTTTTTCAAGCTTATGGAATTACTTCTGTGGAAGAAAGTTTTTCAAGCTTCCAAGGGAAACGTCTGCAAAATGTATTAATGGAATGGCCAAACACACCTTCAAACGTCAAAGCAATCATTGCTGGCTTTTTGGGATAAAACGTTGCTGTCAAAAAAAGTCTGGTATAAGACAAAGTTTAGAAAGACGTTATGGTAATAACGAAGCGAGATATTGTCATTCAAACACAACTCAAAATGATCGCTAACCATTTGTGACAATCCAAAATGAATGAAGTTTGGTATATTGGTTTATTATCTAAGAATTTGTAATTATTTTGGATGGAACATTACTTTGAAAAATTATTTTGTGCATTAAATGTTTTTTCATATCACACTGCCTTGAAAAATTAATTTCTTGCAAACAATACATATACTTGTAATATTTGACCAAAAACATTGCTCGATATTTCAACGCAAATTGAAATTTTACTGAGGTGTTAAGAGTCAAACTCCGTATGATTGGTATATAGTTACACTTTTATTGTTGGTTTTAGTTGAAAACAAAACGTCTGTAATGAGAAAGATGGAATATTCAGTTTGTCACGAGCGTGGGACAAAGAAAAAATCTGAGTCTCCGACGGGAATCGAACCCATGACCTCCCGTAACACCGGTCGGACGCTCTAACCACTGAGCTACTGGGAGACTCGTAACGAGCGAGGTCATATTTACTGAGTTCGTTTGTGACACGCGTCCTGCATACTGCTAGGATCAGCAATGTCGAAAGCACCGTGTGTGATAATGAACAAAGAAAGATGGTAAATTTTAAGCTCGGAAAAGAAATGAGAAAGATGGAATATTCAGTTGTCTGTAATGTTTTAAGTTCTGTTTGCATAAACTTTGATGACGAAAAAAGACAAAAAAGGATGAATTTAAATGACAAAATACAGACATGGGACATGTATAATGACATAAAATAATATAATATGTATAAATAATAAAAACGATCTTTAGAGAGAATACATTGAATCAAATAAGTGGTTTACAGAATGACGCTAAACAGAATTATAAAAACAATAAATACAACTGCTGCCACAATGCATATTTGTCCTTTCTTGCTATTCTAACGAATTACACACTGAGAAATGACCTTTTGATTGTCCTATGAATGAAATTTAGGGGTAATTTTTGACATAATAGCACTAAGATTGCTCTGTCAGTGTTTTACGTCAATATAAAAATCGGTAACCACTTCTATGACTCAACTCAGCTTGAACTCAGTGTTGTTCTTGGATTTCGAACGTCATTGTTTTTTGTTTGTCCGTTGATGTTATTGTCATATTGTTTAATGTTTGTTTGTTTGTTTAACTGACGGCACCTTAAATAGTAAGCTTGCTTATCTTACGAACTACTCTAATGCATTTTATTTTCTCGTGGGTTTAATTTTCGTTATTTACTTCCATCGTTGAGGTCCGTTTACTCTGGTGATTTTTCATGCTTTTTAAGTGCGACCTTGAATCATACGTGTAAACTACTGTCAACTTACATTTTTGCACAGGTAGCCCAAACTCACGACACGATATCGTGTCCTGTGCCTCTTTCGTAGAGGTCATTTTGCCTGATCAAGAAAACCAAGAAATCGACCTCTAAAGCAAGATGACTTCTACGGTACTCGAGACAGACGAAAAGACACAAAATGTCGCAAAAGTTTATGTTAGTAATTTTCTTCTTAACAAACTGAGATACGGCGAATTTTATAAGACTATCTTGCAATTCCCATAGAAACCCTTATAACAGGCTATTTTACAGTTGTGTACTCAGCACTTCGGCCTTTGAGTAAAAACTTGTTCGCATAAGAACAAAATGATTTGCACATAAAGATGAGGAAGGTTCGTATCAAGACAAGGCAAACTATAGCCTCACTTTCCCTAGGCTACGAGCAGTCTCTCTTTCCACTCGGAAACAGTCGAGCAAAAATAACACGCGAGCGAGCGCGAAAATCGCCTGCCACGTGGAAACGTGTCGCGCGTGTGACTGGCCTCTAGTCTATTTCCGGCTCACTACACTACCAGCTCATCACGTGCGACAGGCGATTTTCGCTCTTGCTCGTGTGTTCTTTTTGCTCGATTATCCCTAAGCGGAAAGAGAGACTGCTCGTAGACTACACTTTCAACCAAAGACCTAGACATCGAGTACACAACTGTGAAAGGGGCTATTTCGCGACAGTCGTGTCGTGAATTATGGCTGCCTGTTTGATTTACAGCAGCAGGAGAGAGCGCATGTGAAGTGAGGATAAAACAAGTCAATGTTCCCTCGGTACCTTAAGGCAGCTTTTATGCTAAGGCCCTGGCCAAACGGAGTCGCAAGTCAACGCAAGTTTGGAAATGGGGGTTGGTTATACAGACTTGCGATGGGTGGCCAAACGGACTCGCAACTTAAAAAAAGAAAAAAAAACATTTCAGTGCAGACTTGCCCGCGCGCCCGTACCAAGGAAAACAGAGACCAACCTCAACTTGCGTTGAGTGGCCAAAAGGTGAAAAACTTGCGTTCCTTTACGTGCAAATTTGAGGTAGATCAAATTGAGCGCAAGTTTTCGGAAGCTATTGCAAACGGCACACGCAAGTCATGGCCAAACGGTGCCACTAGTTATCACAAGTGGCTTAACACCGTATGCAGTCTGCTCAGCTCTCTTCGCTAAAATCGTAAAATTGCTTTTTTATAAGAATACGTAAACGTACCTCGAAAGGTGTGAGAAAAATAAACTTGCGGAAACCAGTCCACAGAATGGAAACGTTACGGTATTACTTGGTTGTTATAACTCGGTTGTATGTTGAAAATGTTGCTTCAGGCCATATTGACAATAAAAATCTATTTTTACACTAAAATCTTCGTACTTTGGCGACTTTTTGTACTCGACTTATGCCCATATTTACCTGTTGTAGGAATACTTTCCTTCGGTGATAGTTGTGTTTCAGTATTTTACAACATTGACTTTGAGCTTCTTTTTTAATATCTTTGAAGTGACCGACGGGATATCAGGGCTATATAGCAGTGCCACTACTGGACACTACTCTTTCTTCTTTTTGCTGTCTGAAGTATTTGCCTTTTCAGTTGGTTCTCTAAACAGCACAGCAGCTACAGCTTTCTCCAGATGCGTAAAAGGATCATTTGTGTTACCTAAATACATCACGACCTGCAGGATTGATCCCACACAAGCGATGCACAGAAGAACTTCAGCTGTTGAGAACTCCACAATGCGCTTCTGGACCATAATAATAAGGACACTGCCAACTACTGACAGTTTAGTGACGCTGAAACAAGGGAAAAAGCTGTTAGTTAGGTGAGCCGCTGACGGATGGCATACAATACCCCCTCACCACCCCCATCCCTTACAATCACCTCACTTTTTCTTGTCCGAAACAAAAGTTAACAGAGTCATTTTCTTAGATGAATCAATGAACATTCCAGGTGACGTACAGTCAAATTGCAAAGAAAGTGGAAACGCTAAAATAGTTCAAGTTATCTTTGAAGCTTTTGGATTTCATTTTGATTGTTCAATTGTTAAAGTCTGTGCCAAAAATATTACAAGTAAGGCCCTGGCAAAAACTTGCGATAAACTGCGACTCCGTTTGGCCTTGCTTGTGCTTGCGATGACTTGCGACAACTCGGCTTGCGTTCAATTTGATCGAGCTCAAATTTGCACGCAAGTGAACGCACGTTTTTCCACCGTTTGGCCACACAATGCAATTTGACGCATGTTGGTCTTAGTATTGTTCTCCTTGGTAACGGGCGCACGCGTAAGTCTGCACAGAAATGTTTTTTGCAGAGTTAATTGTTATTTTGCAATTTGGGTCTTAACTGTACTCGAGTCAAATTGAAAGTCTTTCCACGCAAGTCCGCATTTCAAAACTAGCGTTGACTTTCATTCATTTGGCCAGGGCATAATGCTTCACAGACTGTTGCTGTTCATCAGACGGTGCCCAAGCTTTAATAGCAGTCAGGAGCATAGGCAGGACCTCTCACTGGGGTGGGGTCGTGGGTGTTTTCAATGTCTAAGAGGGGGGAGGATTTCGTTGAAAGGTCTTCTCCCCCAACTGTCTCCCAGCTTAAAAACTTGAAAATGTTATTTTCAGCACTTAAAAATAAATCTTTTCTCAACATAAATTGTGAAGTTCCACACCCCTTAAGTATATCTTTTCCAAAGCCAGTGTTTGAGACATTTAAATAAGTTACGATTATCAACTCAAGGTATTCATTAAATAATTCACAGTAGGTCAGGGGGGGGGGGTGTTGGGCACGTCACTAGTTCTGAGTTTTTCCCGTTCTAAAATACTCCACCTTCTTGACTGCAAATGACCTTTGCCTTCACCTTTCCTTCTCCTTCTCCAATTCAATGAACATTGATTTTTGAGCATCCAATGTCGCTGCAGTATTTCAACATTGCTTTATGGGAGGAGGGAGGGGGGGTACACTTAAGAATGACTTTGCCCTTTCACGTTCTTTGTCCAAGGTCAGGTAAGATAAAGTCACATTTGAGCCACAGGGGGCCAAACCAATGGAACTTATCCCAGGTTTCTGTAGCATAAAGAAACTAAGAGTATTGCTACTCCCCCTTTGATGAAATGTGCATCCCACAGGGTCTCATTTGAATGTTGTGTCCCAATAATTTAGTTAGCATTATTGTTAGAGTAAATCCCTGCCAGTTAAGTAATGTAGTAACAAACTTACAACGATGGATAAAGTACTTCGTTAGCAGGCTCCACTTTCCCTTGCACAAATTTCACCACTGGCCTTAACAGCCTACTACCAGCTCCTAAATTCAATGGAAAAGACTTTTTTCAGAAACTCAGCATCTACTTGAAGAGTCTTTGGAACTATCTACACTTTCGAATGCATCCATTTTGTTTATTCCAAAAACGTTTTAATTGTGTTTAAGTCAACACTTAGTCTAACGATTGTCACCTTTTTTCATGACATAATTTCACCATTCTGCAAATTAAAATGCATTTTTGTCTCACTTGTAACTGTCAATAGACTGGCCAAGAAAAGACAAGAGCTATGAATAATGATGTGGGTAGGGGCTGTAGTGGTGCAGTGGGTAACATGTCAGACTTCAAGGGGGTGGGGTGGGGGGTTACTTGCCTGGGGCAGTAACATTTGGAATATAAAGAATCAGTTTTTTTACAGCTTACCTTTTGCAGTTCCTATGACAACCATAACAAGCCAGGCATCAGGATAGAGCGGTAATGCCATTTCCACTCCTTTCAGGATGTTTTTTGCCCTGTGGGCTTCTTTAAGTACCAGAAGCACAATCTAATATTACAAAAGCATTATTTAAGGAAAAACAGTAATGAATAAAAGCTGCCATTCATTCAAATGCTAATATCAATATCAATAATCATTATTTTGAACATACCCAAAATGGCTTCAACATAAATATCTTGCTAAACAAATCCAGAGGACAAAAGAACACAAGATACCTTCAAAAGAAACAAGAAAGACATAATTATAATTGGATCTGCAATTTGACAGTCATTAGACTGTTCAGTGCTTTAACCCTTGTTGAGCAAATTATGTTCTTTTAGTCTGTTTAGCATGATCATATCTGGGTAAGTCCTAAAAAGGATATTTGTTGATGTCATTGACTGATGTTTTGACAGCCTGAGTTGAAGCCTTGTTCATAGTAATTTTTCTTATATTAAATTTTTTTTTATATTTCTGTTTTGGGTTCTATTCAGCTTATTTAATATTAGTTTACAGTTTCCACAGCAGTCACCTCCCTCTTAGGGGCAGTAAATTAAGCCTACGGAGGTGGAGGGATGAGTCACTCTGCAGATTTTTGGGTGGGAATCTGCCACGTTCTTAAGGTCTTCTCCTTTTTTTCAGGAAAAAAGGGGAAAATCTACTCCTTTTTAAGACAATCAAAATAACTACTTCAGTTCAGACTAAAAATGCTACCATACCTGCTGGGCTCACACATACTACAGTGTATGGGTGTGCCACTACGCATATATAGCCTGTAGAGAAGAGTAATACCCCTCCACCGTTCCTTCGAAATTGTGTCTCTACAGTTGGCTGTTGTCAGTAGAAGAAGTTGGACTGTAATTTTTTGTCACTTACCAAATAACAGTCAAAATGGCAATTTGTTGCATATCCAACAGTGGCAGAACTAGAGAGTTTCCTAACAGGAAGTTTGCCAATATGGTCCCAGCAAAACAAGTGAGGACACTTGAAACCCAACTGGACATAGGGTGGGTATATGCAAATGACATTGAACCTGCAGGATACAATCAAGTAGAAAAGTTATAGTGCTGTTACACTGTCTGTGGTTGTCATACAAGACATACAAAGGTGGGGTCAAAATTTTTTAATATATATTGTTCAGGGGACATTCCCAGACCATCTAAAAAACAATGTGTTCACATCTTGTTTTGGCTTTGTTACCCTTTACCTGCCAAGTCTCATTGATTGAATGTATCACTCAATGACTGAGGGGTCATGTTACACATTACCGTCATGATTACATCACCTCTTGATGTCAATTTGCCAACCCGAAGTAGACAATAGGTTACTAAAACATTAGGAGTTATTTTTGGCACATTTGAATATTTTAAAAACAAGACAGCGAACATAATTGTAACTGTTTCACAGCTTTATTGTATTAAAAAATGGCGACTGTTAAGCAATTAAGGTTAGTAACATATCTGAGTCAAGCAGCTGCTTGTTGAAGGTGTAAAAACACCTGAGCAAAACCAGTTAAAATCAAACAATCAAATGCACAACTCCAGGTGTTTATTTTCTATCTATGTTAAAAGGATCACGTTTACAGAGTTTTGGGGCTAGGAGGTCTATGCACGTCCCTTTTTGCTACGCATTCATCCATGAAATACTGAAGATTACCTAACCTAATTAATGCGCCAATCAATTCGAAACTTCAACATTCCCCCCCACTCCGGGCATACCCCGGGCATTTGACTGTGCATCGTTCCCGGGGAGGGGGGAATTTGAACGTTGCGTTTGAAGGGTGGGGAATTTGAACCGGATTTATCTCTTGTTCTGACGAATACGCTCGTGAGTTTTTTCGGTTTTTGCAGGGTTTGACGGATTTATAAGACAGAATTTCCCCTTTGTTAGTGAATAACTCTTTCAAAAGGGTCTTTAAAAGACGTTTGAAGGTGCCATTAGGGCATATCTCTCTGAAAAGCGTGTTAAGTGTTTGATTGAAGTCAAAATTTGTCTTTGGGAGAGGTACATAAAAAATGAATGTATGTATGTAAAATGGTGGGGCATTTGAACGGCTTTTTTGCCCCGAGTGGAGGGAATTTGAACAAGCCTATCTTCAAAAGTTCAAATGCCCGGGGGGTTGCACGGGGGGCGGGGGGGATGTTGAACTTTCGAATTGATTGGCGCATAAGGGTATTAAGCCCCAAACAGCTGCAAAAGAGGTCTCAGAACCGTCTCCTCTTTTTAAGTGATTCCATTCAATTGCATTGTGCATCCTTTCTGCGCATCACTTTTTGCGTGATTAGCGCGTGCACGAATGCGCGTGCGTTCGGAACTTGATAGGTTTTCTATGGAAGCTGAGCTTTTCAGAGAAATAAATGGTTGTTTTCTCCAAAACGAACTCGGTGACCCCACTTTTTTACTCCATTTATTTAAGGAAAATATGACTTTACATGATATATTCAAATTTGAAGAATTTTTCGTTATTCAGTTTTGAAATATTCCGGTTGATTCACTGTTACAGTCAGATTTTAGGCGTTTCACTGGAACCGTGCAGACGCTCAATTTGCCTATTATTTCAAATTAGTTTCACTGTTACGGCAATTTTAAGACGTTTCACTGTAACATTGTACTTCTATCATAAGAATAATGCTTATATTTCATTGCTAGTTATAACTTTGTTGAAGTAATGGGTGTCTCTAGCACAAGGATAGGTTTTTTTAATATTGCTGTCTAAAGATAGCAAAGTACCTATATACTACAGCCCCGTAGCGTGAAATCAGACACGGTGACCCCCTCTTTTTATTTTATTTTTTTAATGTACTAG
>Ga0126336_10002681_pt1 | contig 10259 bp, 5 predicted proteins | sample SidCmetagenome_FD_92530 | JGI IMG/M metagenome (GOLD analysis project Ga0126336, IMG submission 92530) | Coral microbial communities from El Islote,Puerto Morelos, Mexico - Siderastrea C C metagenome | ecosystem: Host-associated > Invertebrates > Cnidaria > Coral | place: El Islote,Puerto...
CTGGTAACGAGCGGTTGGCAGGAAACGACAACATCCAAGACAGAGAGCGATAGCCGTAGGTTCTAAGCAAGAGATCATCTGCTGTTTATGCCACTAAAAAACGAATTATTGTTATTAAATTAACTGTTAGAACATCATTATCGACTTATAAAGACAATAAATCGGAGATCAACAAAAGACATTCCTTCGAATGTACATATTCTGTACACCAGCGGAATGGTTACCAAATCTTGACTAGCATATCGATATTTTCCAGGATACTATTTGCCAGTATACCATGATGCTGATAGGTAAAATTGAGGACAATAAATGTCCGTGTCAGAACTGGATTGTCTTAAAGACCAATACATCAAAACGTATCGCAATCGAATGGATTACACGTGAAATACCTCCCTACCTTGTAAGATAATATCAGCACTCTTGTACTTGTAGCGAGAAGTCCAGATATAACGCGGGATATTATCAGATATCAAGGATTGTCTATTATGTCTTGCATGATAGCAATGCAGTGCGCGTTCATTCCAGGGAAGTGATTTTTCAGACGCTACTTTAGGTCTCAACTCCTTGGCAATGAGAATTTTAACTTGGACATCAGTAAATGAATACCAGCGTTTTCCTCCTGAATCCTTCGTTTCTGTAAAACATGGCTGGCTCTAAAATGAAACACGATCCCTCTGTGGCCCGGTTTGTTTACTTGCTTGTGACAAATCCCTGACAACATGTCAGCAGTGTTTAGAGATTTAGCATTTTCCATGCCCAGGGGCTTTGGACAGAAGATGTCAAAAATCCAATTTGATTGATAAAGTTGCTTGCGCGCTGACTTCGTATTTTAGGACAACTCAGAATCTAATGCTACTAGTCGATTAACGTGATAAAAATGAACGGTGAAAGCAGTACCTTTGTGTACCTTTGTACACTGTACGTTTCTTTTCTGTAATGAACAGCAAGGTTCGCTAATTAAAGTTTTATTTGTTCTTTTGGTAACGCGACGTATAAAATTGTATCCGACACCTTTACCAAGAGATTACATACGGCAGCTTTATCTTACTTTAATACTATGGACTTATTAACAGAAAAACAATCAAAGCCTCTGTGAAAAGGATAAAGAAAGAACGATAAATGGTCCTCTTGAGGATTACAAGATTAAGTAAATTTATCATTTGAATAAAAAGTGGATTAACACGGTGCGGCCAAGAAGGAGAAAGCTAAAAATATGCACATAAATATGCTCTACTAAAAACATGCCAGAATTATTCACGTTTCTTGATAAAGTAGTATTTCTAACATTAAATGCGACAAAGTTTTAAGCATTCTTTACCCTTTTAAGTTACAACTCATCAATTTGCATCAATATGGACAACGAACCAACAAGAAAGAAAACTCACCTAAGAATTTTTTTTAACACAACCGTTCTTATTTGACATATTCTCAAAGCTCTCCTCATCTTTAATGGCCTTTACTATGTTACTTTATTCAATCCAAATTGTCAAAAAAACAAAGTTTCCTTTAATATTTGCCGAACAAAATTTTTAATACTTTAGGTAAAAATTGTTGTACTGAACGTTTTCGAATCGTAAAGATCATCAAATTTTTAAACAGTTTCCTTTATTTTTCTTAAATATTTCAAAAAAAAAAGCATTTAGTCTTATTATCTGTTAATTAGATTATACACTTTTCCACATGTTATCCATTTTGGGACATGATAATCAACGAAATGTTGCTTGTAGTAGATTTTGGACTAAAAACATAAATATCATATTAATTGACATCCTGGGAGTAGTTTTCTCTTCCTTCCTGAAAGGGAGCCCACAGGCTACAATATATAGATACAAATGTAAATGCAAAGATAACTTGTCTGCTATGTTTGTGTTTCCTAATAAGGATTTCAGAATACCACCATGTGACATATTCCACCCCAAAGGAATTGTGGGTTATATTTGGGTAGAATCCCCTTCACAGGTTGGACTTGTTGGGGAGGGGAAAGAAAGGAGAAATCAGCCAAGCCAGTAATCTTCTAAAATGGACATATCAGGGATCCATGACAACATATGCCTCCTGGTAAAGTAATGCGCCGATCAATTCGAAACTTCAACATCCCCCCCGGGCATACCCCGGGCATTTGACTGTGCGTCGTGCCCGGAGAGGGGGGAATTTGAACGTTGCGTTGGAAGGGTGGGGAATTTGAACCCGATTTGTCTCTTTTTTTGACGTAATACACCCTGAGTTTTTTCAGTTTTTGCAAAGTTTGACGGATTTACAAGATAGAATTTCGCCTTTGTCAGTGAATAACTCTTTCAAAAGGGTCTTTCAAAGAAGTTTGAAGGCGTTATTACGGCATATCTCTCTGAAAAGTGTGTAAAGTGTTTGATTGAAGACGAAATCTGTCTTTGAGTAGAGGTATTTCAGTACTAAATGGTGAGGCATTTGAACGGCTCTTTTGCCCTGAGGGGAGGGAATTTGAATAAGCCAATCTTCAAAAGTTCAAATGCCCGGGGGGTTGCCCCGGGGGGGGGGGATGTTGAACTTTCGAATTGATCGGTGCATAAACTATGGAACAGGTCTGTGCTAACTTGAGTTAAACCCATCAAAGGGGTCCTGCCTTCATTTAGTTTCTTTGCCTAAGATACATTCTAGTCCAACCTTCTCCCTAACAATACCTTGACCATGGATGGTTAGAATAGAGTAGAATACTCACTCCCCTTTTTCAGCAATAAAGGTATATGAAGACCCAAGGTCTATGGTTTCTAAGCTGTCTTGGTTTGATTTAGGGTATAGATTTTTTACCATTGCAGCCTGAAATAGGCTAGGTTTTTTCTACTGGTATGAAATTAGATTAGATATTGATCATTTTGGTCTGAAGTCGGCATAGATTTTTTTGCTGTGTTGGCACAGAAAGTGGGAGATTTTGGGTTTAAGTCTACCAAAGAGTGGAAAGAAAATTAAATACATTTTTAAATCCTCTTTCTAATTTGCCTCCCATCGGTCCCAAGCTTAAAGAAAGTGACCAAACTACATCTAGGTTTGCCTTCTCCTTACAATATAAGCAGACGTGTTGAGACGGTTGATGACAACATAAGAACAATTAAATGTAACATCAACTATAGAATACTACACAGTCATATTTCCAAAATTAACTTAAAGGATAATTAATATTTTAAGACTGATACTGGGAGGGAAATGATCTGATGTGGTACACAGCATAACAACCTAAAGGATGAAATATTAATTTAATTTCTGTATTTGTTGCTACATTGGGGAGAATTATATTAAGGGCACAGGCTTGAAAGGGGAAAAATAAAATATTGTCCCAGTATTACTGGTACAAAAAACAATAATAATTTGGGAGTATTGTGGTTATTTTCTTTGTGGTTTAAGAATAACAGAATATACAGACTATCAATTTTTATAAGAACACAATTCGTACTATTTCAAATAAACCAAAAGCTTTCTCAAAAGAATGAGATTCTACCTGCCGCATTCCCTGAGTTTATCTTAATCATATTCCACTCATTCAGTTTACTCTGCTATCAGCAGAAGAATGAACCAAATACCATTTTGTTCATTCCTATTTTGGAGAAGTCCCAAAAGAACAAACCTAATGTTCACAAAAGTCACCACAAACAAAGCATAGATTAAATTATGCATAAATTAGAGCCTACCTCATCATCATCCTCCTCCTCCTCATCATCATCATCACTTTTCTCCGCAGGTGAGGGCCAATCCATTTCAGAAATTGAAGCACGTTCTTCTGGGATGGGTGAGCTCTGAGGAATATCAGCAATTCCAAGAAACCCAGGTACACTGCGTGAACGATTCAAACTCACTTCAAAGTTTCCAGGGAAGGAAAGTTCAGATGCGACAGAGAAAGTACTGCCAAGTTCATTCTCTGTAAATGACGTTGATGAGTTGATTGATTGCTGTGAGCTGTTGCAGCTGTTACAACTTTCAGCACTGTTAGATCGCTGTAGTAGATGAGGGAGTTGGAGGAAAAGTTTGTCACCATAGCCACCATATGAATGACGCTTACCCTTGTCAATCATCTCATTGAACACATTGTCGACATATGGCATAGAGGTGGTGTGTCTCATTCTGTTTTTCCTGATAATGCTTCTCTTTTTCCTAAGTATCACCTCTGCCGTGCAAGGTGGCAATTGCTCAAGGCTCGGAATTCTTGGTCTGACATAGGGTGGGCTTGTGCACGGTGGACTGACATTATTTTTATCCAACTGGGTACAAGAAACTGAACGGTTCTCTATAAACAACACCTGTTGCACAGGCGATCTTGATGGCATCCTCGCACTACAAGATCTCTGTCGCTCCTCTGGAGTTTCCGCACCCAAGTGAGATTTCAAAATTCCACCATGTCTTTGGCATTTTGAAACATCTGGAGAAAGCGCGAGTGGAGACAGTGCTCTCTCGTCACTGTTCTCCACAGTTAAATTGTTATTTTCATAGCTGTTTTCCATATTTAAGCTACAAGATGAATTAATGCTATCAGTACTATCTGAGAGATTCACTGGCAGTACGTGATGAGTGTGTAGTTTTCTGATATCTGGAAAGCTGTGATACATTGTTGAATTTGATCCCACAGGTGATAAAGACTGTTTTGATGAGTTTGGCAAACTATTCACTTTAAGGCTCTGTATGTCTTTCACAGCCAATCCGTGTTCACCTGTACAAATCTTACCTAATCTGCTAGTAATTAAGTCGCCTGAAATGTGATCACGCAAAGTCTGTATATTCAGTCCACCGGCGTTTATTTTTCTTGATGACTCAGAAAACCTTGGAGAACACGGCTCTGATTGTGAATCTGTCAAGCCACATCTTGTTTTCACGCAAGGCAAACATTCCGGTAGTTGAGTTGACCCGTCTTCCTCTGTTTGTCCACAATCTGTAGAACAAAAGCGCTCCTCGCAAATTTGTTCCTCGTTGTTTATTTTTTCGTTGGATAAACGTTCTGTGTTTTCAGAAGTGAGTTTTTCGTCTATATTCTGGTTTTCATCCGATAGTTTGTCTATTATCTCGTCAATTGTTGATTTAACATCCAAAAAATCTTGCTCGTCATTATTTTTTTGAAAGGTATCAATCATCATTTTACTGTCTCCAATCGCTTCAGTACCTTCGCACAAAGACCTCGTTTTGTCCTTTGTCGGACAATTTTCTGCACTGATGCCCTTAGCGGGATAATAGAAAAAGCCATTTTCAAGCTCCCGGTCATAACTTTCCAGAAAATCGCTTTCTTCTATGATCGGGTCTGCTTCGCCATCGCGCGCATTCTTAGTATAGAAAGATCTTCCGGTTTTCTTGAAGGACTGAAGAAATTCTAATTTAAACTTGGCATCTTTGGGGTTAAATTTTCGCGGTTTTTGTCCATATGATGCGTTGTTTCCCATATCAGATTTCAAGTCAACAAGTTCTCCAAAATCGATGGTTTCCAAGGGCAGATTTCTCTCCTCCAAAAATTTCGATCCACCTCCTTTGCTATTCTGTTCAATTTGATTGCTATTATCACCATCCGCAGCAATATCCGTCTTCAATTCACGAGAAACTGGCGATCCAATATTTGATGAGTTCTTATGAGCCGAATATAGCAGTGAAGGAGGAGCAGAGTGTCTTTTATGTGCGTCATTGTTCTTTGCGGCTCGATGGGTGATATTTGCCCCTGTTTCGTGTCTCACACCATTTCTTTGAGTACCATCCACTTCTTGTCGGAGTGGAATACCCACAGAGTGCGAACATCCTGTCACATTTTGACAATAATCAGTTCCATCAGTAACTGTTACCGATCCAGAGGAGCCAGGCACAAATTCCACAGTGAGTGACTTTTCGAAAACTCCGCAATTTTCACGGTACTCTTCCACTCGAATGCAAGGTGGAATCGCAGCTAAAGTTCTTGACTTTTCCATCGGGGGATTGCACGGGTCCAATGAATTGTCCAAAGAAAACGACCTCGCAAGATTCTTCTTCGGAAAAACCAGTCTTCTTTTTGATCGCTTCAACGAGTAGTACTTGCTGCTCTTAGAAAAAGCATCGTTATCTCCATAAGATTCAATCGATGAAGTGCTAGCCGTAATATCTGTTACCAGCGTATCCAAATTAGTGCTGTGAGCTGTTGATAATTTGTTCGATAGCGCGGTCTCCGATGTCGGAAACGACAAGCTTTTCCCACGGTTATTTTTGTCCTTTGAATGATTCGATCGCCTAAATAAATTCGTTAGTATACTCAGGCTCTTAGATTTTGAGAGTGGTGTTCTTTCAGTGTTTGTGTTAGCTCTCTGGCGTTTAGAACTTTGTGATCTTTTCCCCGCATCTGATGCATTCTGACCGCAATCTGCCACATCGTTGACGTGAGCTTTACTCGAAGAAAATTCCACAGTAGTTTTCTTTTCCTTACGATTGTTATTTCCATTTGTTTTGGTTTTCTCAAATTTCCCCTTATTCAAACTTGATCTGTCAAGTGATGTTTTTCCATTCAGATAATATGAGTGTGAATTTGCTTTCGTTCCATTATCCTGTTTATGTGACACATTCTTGTGTTTTTCCTTGGTCAAAATTTCTCGTCTCACGTGCTTCGCAGAACGTTTCGCGCCAAGATTTTCGTTATCTTTTGCAAGTTGAACACAGTGTTTTTCACCCACAAAGGAGGCTGATCTCGACGAATCTCTCTTCTTCAAACGCATTGACTGTCTCAAGGTGCTTTGGAATCTTTGCAATCGTGATTTCCATCGTTTTGGATGCTGCTCCTCGGCCGTTAGCGCCATGTTAGTTTCGGTTTCTTGGTTCGATGACATCTTCTCTTTACCGCGAAGTTCCCATTCATTTATTCAATTTCCTCTAACTTTAGATGCCTTTGATGCAGCACTTAACCTCGATTCCTGCGTAAACAGATGTCAAAAATTTACAATGTTATCTGTAAATGTCGAGAAAATGGTAAACGTTGACCACTTACAAGCTCCTTGCAATGCAAACACGCCGCGTCGGTTTCTGTAAACTGACGTTGTCAATTTCACCTAGTGAAATCAACACACGCAGAACGTTGCTCGAGTAACACATCGTTTTTACCCACTTTCTTCGCGAAAATTTGTGGATTAATAATCGCTTATATGAGTGACAAATTAAATCACCAACATATCTCCTGCAAAATCAACATATCATGGTCATATCCGTCGATGATCCAAGACCCGATCCGTTTATATCCGGGATATGTCTTATTTCTAAAGACAATTACAAATTTTTAAACCCGTCTACGTGCGTTCTCGCTCTTGAATCAAATAAAATCTTTTTTACACAAGAAGAGGCACTAATGATTTTAAATTCTCGATCTGGTGCCTTCTCGTCGGCTATGGAAGTGATTGAAATTTGCATTGCATGGGTCAGTGAAAACAAAGACCCAATTACTGTAAAAGAGTTTGCTTTTGCAAAACACCGGTCACAATTGGTTGCATTGAGATGCGAACACAAAACGATTAGACAGCAAGCCTTAATCATCCGGTATGAATGCCAATTGGAACAGGCTATCGCTAAATAATCTTAAACAAACAAAAGCCACAAATGAAATCATCATTATAAAAATAATTGTCTGTTAATAGGCTTACCAAAGGATGTGATAATGTGAGACCAATTTGCTTTCTCCCTAGGAGCTCAACTTAGAGTAAGAGATGACTGCTTTCTCAGGCGAAATTCAGAGATCGAAATAAAGCACTTGAAAGCGAAAAAAGCGAGTTACAAATGCATGCTTTATAGATGACTCAAGCACATGACTTCGGAGGTCAGGAATATATCCCGCCTACAGAAGAACTGCATGCTGTGATTCACACAGACACCCTATTGAGTTTTTGAAAAGAACCAATTGAGTCCCACTGTTTTTGATATGATCCAATATGCTATGGTAACAGCTATTCGCAGATACAAACAATGCACACGCCACGGATCGGAGAAGAAAAAAAAAACGGTTTATACACGACTGAAAAAGGCGAGAGCAGGCCTGAGATTATAACGCAAAAAGCGTTTTGAATCTGTACAACGGTAAATATGTAGGCCCGTCCTCTTGGAAAGTCGCAAGCAGGTTAATTTTCTTCCTTTATCAACCTTTCATGGAATTTCTTGCGATCATTTCGACACCCTTATAGGACGAAAAAGACATAACTGAAAATCGTGTATCATTCCTTTTCGATTATTCTTTTATACCCTGCGTTCCAAAGAGTTTTTTTGCGCCTGTCCTAACGCTCCAGTGGCGCAAATGTAGGAAAATATAGCACTAACTTGTCTCATAACAGTGTCCACTAAGCTTGTCGGCGTTGCATTGCAGGTTGCAAGAAAACTTGTCCCGTGTAACAGCGTCTTAGGGGGTGTTTACCTGACATTCATCCAAGTACGACATCTTTACATCGCGTTTGCATAAACCGTTTTCATGGGGGTGTGAGTTTTATTTTCGAGTGAAATGATTAGAATTAAAAAGAATGTAAAACGAACAGTCGCACCACGTTTACATGATACAGGTATGAGTTTTTGTACCGGAATGAGAATCTCGATCTGGTACAGCAACCGGTGTGAACTAGCACGGATGTAAAACGTACCCACATGAGATTTTGAACCAGTGTTGTATACACGAATGCAAAGCCACAAGACGGAATCGGAATGCCTTCGTACTGCGGATGGTATCGTGTAAATCGCCCCTTTAAGCACTAAACAAATCTAACATCTTGCACTCAAAGAATTCGGGAGACTATTTATTTGAAAGGTTTGGGGTCCTTAGCACTAAACACTAAACAAATCTAACATCTTGCACTCAAAGAATTCGGGAGACTATTTATTTGAAATTTTTGGGGTCATTAGCAATAGGATTACCACATACTAGTATAGTCCGTTTTCGGAATTCTGTAGTACCCGGCGTTGCGGCCACCTGGTCACCCCGTTTATCCCATTGCTTTGACAGCCTACTCGCTTACCGTAAATGATCTAATATCGGGTATTTTCTGTGGGCGTTTATCAAATACGTGCCGTTGAATAGAGAGAGGCGTTCATTGTATTCGCCCCTGAACAGGTATTGAAACAAAGGTTCGACTCTTCATAATTCTAGGGCAGCGGCTATGAATGTAGAAAAAAAAAACTTTACAATACAATGTCAGTGATCAGTGATACCATCTCCAGAATCTGGTCGGATGATCTCGTCTGACCAGGACAGCTCTTTTCACAAGCGTTTATACTAGACAGGGGTGTTAATTTTAGGGGCGTTTATTAGAGAGGGGTGTTTTCCTCAAAATGCCTATATCAGAGAGGCGTTTATTAGAGAGTGGGTGTCTAATAGACCATTTACGGTAAGGAAAAGTCCTGTCTTGGTTCTACCATTTTGGAAATCCATTGTCAAATAATTTCCAGTGAAAATTGTTAATAAAATTCAATCCACGAACTGAAGATTCCTAGCAAACGATTTTACTTATCAAACTATAACCACTAGTGCGTCCGCTTCTCGAATAATTGCCTATGGCAGCCAGTAGCTCTCCTCCTACTTTTCCAGATCGAATTGGAAATTGCAACTTTTTTTTCTCCTGAGCAGAGGTTAGGAAAGCTTCCGCCGGGGTAGCAACGGAGAAAATTTTCGCAGCAAGGACGAAAAATTGAAATGAATTGGTTGTCTGTGTGGTTAGGACCACGACTCAGTGTCCATTGAAACATGAGTTAGCTGGAAATCCATCTGGTCACAACTGCTGTAGGAAGTTAAAGTACTATTTATGCGTGCTTGGAATTAACTGGCGTAACTAGCTGTAACTGAGTGTTCACTGAGATCCTCATGTTACTGCCGTTTGTACATTACTGAGTCCCATGCTCAGATAAGACAGATGGATGGAAAATTAGAAATTTCGACGACGCACGTCTTAACTCTTACTGAGGCGCGTAAAGGGCCGTTCACATGATAATGGAATGACTTTCATTCCAAAACGAGTTCATTCCATCCCCACATATTTCTCTGTATCTGTTTACATGATACCGGGACGAAATTTCGTTCCCACACAAGTCATTCCCGGAATGAGTTCATTCCGGTTTTCAATCCGAATGAAATTCTTGTTCTGGTATGACATTTCATTCTGGTATCATATAGACTTGAAAACAAAGTCCGTTCCGAGATGAAACCGCAAACTGTGTAGTCGTATCGTATTTGATGTGGCGCGAAAACCGCATGCGCGAAAGCGCCTTAGGCTGAGCGGTCGATTTTGTCATGTGAATGCAGTACGAACTTCATTCCGGAACGAAACTCATTC
>Ga0126336_10002682_pt1 | contig 10257 bp, 4 predicted proteins | sample SidCmetagenome_FD_92530 | JGI IMG/M metagenome (GOLD analysis project Ga0126336, IMG submission 92530) | Coral microbial communities from El Islote,Puerto Morelos, Mexico - Siderastrea C C metagenome | ecosystem: Host-associated > Invertebrates > Cnidaria > Coral | place: El Islote,Puerto...
GATCCTAAGTCCAATTGACTTGAAACTTCAGAATATGTTTATTTGATACCAAATCAACACATAACAAGTAAATTGGATTGAAAGAAAAAATGTCGAAATTTTGGGTTTATTTGACCTTTAACCTTCACCAGCAACGCGCTGCAGCGGCAGAACTACGAGCCAAAACCCAAAGCCAGAGACATGCAAACTAACTAAACGACCAATAGCACCTCACCTATATCATCAGCGCTGCTGGGTCGGACCAGAATATTGGCAGGTCGTTAAAGCAAAAACCGCCAAAATGAACTAGTGATCTAAGTTTGGGGAAGTCGCTGTGCAGACCAAATGTAATCCCAGACAAGCAGCTCCAAGTTTATTGATTGAATACAGACTCCTCCAAAGGGAAGGAGGGAGGGTTAATTTAACACAGCCTAACAGTGAGTAAACGACTGAACTGAAATGGGACTTTGAACCTTGTACCATGCGATTACCAGACCTTACATCATAATAAATTGGTTATGAATGGAGTATTTACTGAATTAACCATAGAAAAGAGGCGAACTAACTACTAGTGACTAGACAAGGTTGCAAAATACTACGATAGAACCGTAGGTAAAAAGCCCCAACAAAGAATACAATGATACACTCAGAGGCCGAAGTTATACAATTCTAAAGTACATTGCAAAATAGGTACCCCACGGGTCAAAGAGCGTCACGTTCCATTAACTGCGTTTTACAATTCAGCCAACTGTATTGTGAAACGTTCTTAAGGTTGTATCAGGACCCGCTGTTGCATCCGAAGACAAACTAACTTATTTTAAATTAATTTTTTTTTTACAATGGGTGTCTCCTTGTAGTGTAGTGAGAATGTATCCATTCAACATAGATACGAATACCGTCACAGGAAAAAACAAACTTAACCTAGACAATTTCAAAAATAAACAGTGTTTCCACATTTTATATCTCACTTGATCTGCAAAAAAGGCTGGTGTGGGGTCGCCAGAGAAAGCAGAACAGTTAATGATTGCTTTGGAACCGGAAGCTCCATCCATTTTCTGTCAGGAGAAGAATATGAGCGATTTTCAGTCAGAGACTGGCTGCAGATCTGTGGATGGAATTCTGTCTCAACCCAACACTCACTACATGGTCATTGACGTTGGAGGTAATTGTTGTCGTATTTCTTTCTTTCTTTCTTTCTTTCTTTCTTTGTCTTTTCCGTGCCGTCAGTGGCAATATCGTTGAAGAAGAATTTCCCTTATTTATTTTATTTCTCCGTGTAAGGCAGGTTCAAGCTCTGTAAAATATCCCTTCATGCAGGATTCGACACTTAAAAAACTTGACTTGAAAAGATTTTCCGTTGTAGGTTACTCAGGGTTCTACCACTTCATTTGGGGGGGGGGGGGTGTACCCCGATGTGACATAGCTATAATTTTTCAATCAAGGGTCTGGTTTTTCCAAGCATTTCTACATGAGCAAGCAAACTAATCACCGGGAACCTTTTCATATAATATTTTTTTCACAGGGGGAACGCTCGATGTGACTGTACATGAAATTCAAGACGACGGCACTATCAAAGCGATACACAAGGTCACAGGGGGTCCTTATGGTGGAATAAAGGTCAACGAAGAATTTGAAAGCCTTCTCGAGGAGTTGTTCGGGGCAGAAAACCTTAAAAGATACCAAAGGAAGTCTCCTTCTGATTGGCTTTCTTTGATGAATGAGTTTGAGGGGAAAAAACGAGGGAAGCGCATTTTAGACAGTGGGTTGATGACAAATATCCGATTGCCACGAAGTTTTGTGTCATTGGTAAAGCAGAGCCAAAGTCCAGCGATGGAACGCTACGGAGATAAAGATGTGAAGCTAAAAAGCAACGAGTATCTTTCTCTCAGTTCAGGAATGATGAAGAAATTGTTTTCTACTGTAGTAGAACGCATCAAGGAGCATTTGAAAAAACTGCACAAAAAGTCACAGCTCTCGAAAGTGCAAATCATGCTTCTCGTTGGTGGATTTGCAGAGTCTGCGCTCCTACAGGAGGAAATAAAGAACGAGTTTTCAGGAAGATGCAAAATCCTTATCCCTAACCACGCCAGCATAGCGGTTGTCCAGGGTGCCGTGCTCTTTGGTAAGAAGCCAGCAAAAATTACCCAAAGAATAGTGAGCACAACTTACGGCGCTGATTGCTCGAGAGATTTTATCTACGGTCTTCATACTGAAGAGAAAAAGTTCGTTGTAGATGGCACTGAGATGCGTAATAATATATTTGAGTGCTTTGTTAAAGAAAACGAAGTTGTAAAACTTGGAAAGAAGGTTAAAAAGACCTATCACCCACTGAGAGCCGACGATCGAAGGCTTCATGTTGGATTTTAGGTCACAAGTAATCCTAACACCCTGTATATTACGGAGCCTGGAGTAACAAAGATTGGAAGTCTAATGGTTATGTCCCCTAACACTAGCAGAGGCAAAGATAGAGACATTGAACTCAGCATGTATTTTGGCGGCACCGAAATAACCGCTACTGCGTGGGACATTTCCAGTGGTAATAAAGCTCAAACCACCTTGGATTTTTTTCTGCCGATCATAATTAAACATTCTTCGTTGACAGTGAACTCTAACTGAGATTTGGAGTTACTGGAAGCACTGAGATAAAAACACACACCTTGTCTTCTGTAAAATCAGACTGTTTAGAGTAACAACCATAAGTCTGCTACCAAACGGATACAAATTTTTTTTTCCACATCGTTCAGCAATGTTTACTTCGGCAAGTTAAAAGTGCTTTAGCACCCTGTTAAATTTTGTTAAATGATCCAAATTTATTACCATCAAACATTCGTACAGCAAAGTTGTATTCGACAATGTTGGATTTGACGTTGGATCTATTTGGCAGAAGGCTGAGTCTGCAGTCTGCGTGCCAATAGGACTAGCTTGGAATTTGCCGTTTTAAACCAACGCTGATCAGTCAAACATTCGGTTTTATTATTATCGAATCCAAGACGACCACTGTTTGGTTAGTTCCATGACTTTTGACGTCACCAGACCATGTTGTGCCTTTTAAAGAAAACAGTTTTGTATGTGCTACAGACTATTCATGATTTTTAGCAGCAGAATTTATGGAGTCGGAGGGTGGGAAGGGAGGGTTACATGCTCAGGAACTCTAGAAAAAGCCCAGACTAAATTAATTTATCTTGAACCAGTTGTTCAAGGAAGAATACCTTACACAGTTGATAATTCTCAATCTAGTGGCTACAACCAGTTTAGCAAATGGAGTGGCATTTATCAACTATACAAAGGCTAGGACCAGGGTTACACCCTTCGACAGAAGTAGTTAGGAAGGCTATAAAAAAGATCGCTTTTTTCAGAAGTTCAAGTTGACAAACATTTCCAAATACCCGACACGAATGTTCTGATGCCCCTCCCCTCTCCCTTTCAATGCTGAACCTTTGCAGGCCAATCTCGTGTCAGTGAACTCGGTTGCCCCTCAACGTAACATTGACAAGAGGGAGGAGGCAAAAGCTAAATGAGAGGAAAGATTAGTAACCTTTCCAAAAAGTAAAACATGGTACGTAAGAGTAGAAAATAATGTCTGACTTATTGACAAATATTTTTGAAAGCAAAATTTACAGAACAGGACTTAAAATGAGCACGTAAAAGTTAACGGTGTTTCTAAGGACCTTGAATTTTTCCCTGTATGTTAGAATTACTTTAATGTTTTTTTTTCATATAACTAGTATTCGAGAGGTGAAGTTAAATTGAATTGACCTGAAGCGCATTTAATCACGTTATGAAGGTGTGCAGCAAATAATGTTAACGCCAAAGAAAAATTGTCTTATGTACTACAGTTTCACTGAATCCTATACACCTTATGGTTTGTAGCCGAGGAACAGAGAATGTAGAATAAAGCAAAAGTTGGGCTCAATAAGCTTAGCAAATGGATGTCCTTTTAATGAAGGCAATTATGTGTACATCATTGCACTTGTCAATTCTAACGTGTAAAAGGAAAGAGATCACCTGTCGACGATTTAACAAATTTGCTGAACAGGCAACGTGTTAATATATCTGCAATGGTCTTTATAATTTGTTTTACTTGTTTTTTCCTACATACGTACATGCATATTACTTTCATACATCACACATTACTATACATACATGAAGTATTTATATACCTTCACTGATTGTACACAAAATGTACCAACCTCGTCCCCAGGGCCTTCTCCTCGTTCAAAATAGCGGATCGGAGAAACCCCTGGCCAAGTCTGCTAAAATACTCCAAGAATCGTGGAGTATTTTGTCACGTGATACATGATGAAATGGCTTTTTCGGAGGTTGTTTCCAGCCTCTGGTGCCCCTGTTTGTTTCTGCAATCGGGGACCATTGTTCAAACGGAACGAAGACATTTCATCATGTTTACGTGACGAAATTCTAATGAATTTTTGGAGCCACTTTGGCAGCCTTGGCCAGGGGTTTCTCCGATCCGCCATTTTGAACGACGAGAAGGCCCTAGGACGAGGTTGAAAATGTGCTAATTTAATGTGGCCCTAAGTAGTTTTTTAGGGTCATACTTCCGTTTTTGAATGCGCTTATATATATGATCTTACTTTAGCTCGATGAATCTGAATTTTATATCAGATGCGAGTAGTCCGGGATCGCTATCAATTTTGATAATCAGGAGCAAAACAAACCATTAGCCAATCGCCCCTCAAATGTTTGTGCACGTGACGCTATTGCGAGGTATCGGCCATGAATTCAAAATGGTGGACGAACGCGAGACGTTTTCGGAAAGGCCGAGAAGTGGTTACAATGCACTTTCTTCGAGTGAATTTCATGTTTGTATGACAGGAATACGGAAAGAAAATTATTTCAGGATACTGTTATTGTTCAGAAGTTATTTCCAAAAGCTGTGACGCGCGCGCGCCTGCTTATTTCGCCCACCCCACACTCGCCATCGCCAAAATTAGAGACTACTCGCAGTCGAGCGGCAACATGAATTTCGAATACTTCATCGCCCCAGCTCGGTATCCTGCGAGTAGAGTCGCCCTTGATCTAGAAAAATCGAAGGAAGATTGAAGGAGACTTTGCTCGCACGATACGACAGCAAATTTTCTCAAGCGACAGTTCGACAGACAGTTCTGAGTGAAATGACAAGTGAGGGTGGACAACGATTATTCTATTACAAAGCGTTTATTCATTCATTTGATTACATTTTATTTTCACAGTGTTCGCTCTGTTCTTGTTTCTTTTTCTTTGCCATGTTCATGGCAGGGGAAGGTGAACGTTCATCAATCTGTAGTAAATACAACGAAATAATCACCATGAATAAATATTGCTTTCACAAACGACGATACAGCTTATATATTGAAGTATTCTCTTGCACGGGAGGCGATTGAGGCTGTTCATGTATTTAAGACTTAATTTGAATGTGCGAAGTTTGTTTAGAACGAAAGATATAAGCTAATCTCTAAAGAAGCTACAACTTCAATTTCTTGACGAAAAAGGTCTATAGATCGCACTCGGTGATGCAAAACACAACATCCTGGAAAAAATTTCCGCACAGCCCATACTTTATTATGCATGCAGAATAAATTAATTATGCATGCCCTCTATTGTCTTTGAAAACAATGGCTCTTTGAATATATACATTGATAATTACTACTTACTTTTTCAATAACAATGGATTTAGTTGCGTCTGCCTTTTTTTCTCTCTTCTCTCACTCCTTCTTTTCCGTTCCGCCTATTTTTCTCTTACCCAGTCCCTTGCCAGGTTTTTCCTTCTTTTTTCCCTTGGATCAGTACCCTCGGCTTGCCTCGAACTCTACTCTTCATCTTACCTTTGGATTAGCTGTCCATCTACTATACCACTACACCACGGTGATTTGTTGACATTTTCCCGGCGATAAATGTTTTTTATATTAAGCTACCAATCAACATTATTAAAATTCAGGGAAATTTACATTTGAATTACTTCTATTACAAAGACACCTCACCTTTTAGACTTACTGCACGAAAAAAGTGATTTATTTTTGTCCATCCATTGGTTCTCAGCCGAGCAAAAAGGCCACGCATTTCACTCTTCTGCTCGATTCAGTCTTCGGCGGGCGTGAAACGAAGGCTTGCTTCCTTGTTCCGGTAGGGCGCAGTGATAAAGATACACTTTTTGCCCATAATACGCGCACACATCTTGCCAGGAACACGCGTGATGAGCGCCAAGTGAAAAGCTTATGATTACCTACAAAACGAGGGCTATATTCATCTCACAGTGAACTACAGCTTAAACTTCGCAGACTTAGGCGCCGAGGTTTGCCCCGCGCAGGAACGTCCAAAGAACTCTTCGAAAGCTACCTACAGGAGTGGATGTAGCATCAGCATTATAACAAGGATCCTTTTGGCAACATTATTAAGCCTATCGTCGACCTTTGTGAGGTCCGCAAGGACGCAGAAATGGTTCAGTTCCCGGAGTACCACTTTGTGCACCGTTCGTAATTCGGCCACGCTACATTTCAACAGGAAAAACAAGAATAAAATACGAAAAATATCTGCTTCACAAGCACTGTCTCCATGTTAACAAGGAAAGCAAAAATAAAGAAATAAGTAAATAAAATATAAAAAATTAACGACACAAGACACAAGAAGGGTAGGGAAACCTTTTATTTTAAAAATGTTATGTGGTTTACGTTAACAAAATACGCGCTATCCATAACCTCATTTATCGCTAACCTTACAACTTAAATCTGCATTTTTTCTAACAGTTTACACTCGAGACAGATTTAGAAACACGGGAAAAGTGCACAAATTTTTAAAAAAATTGCTCGATGTTCCGTATTTTTGACCCGAAATCCGTAAATTTTGTCTAAGCCCACGTGGACTTAGAAAAAAATGTAAACTTTGTTGAACAAAAGGAGTCATTAGAAATGCGCATTAGAAATACGCGCTATTGTTTTCTTTAAACAAAGAGCTGTATGTATAATGAAGTATGGGGCTGTGCGGAAATCTTGCCACATCCTGCAACAGATACAGTATTTCAGATCCTTTATACCGGGCACCTATTTGCATGTCATTGAATGATAATTGTTTCGTTTGTTTTCATCTGGCTCGTTCTTCAAAGCATTGAAAGATATGCAGATAAGTGGCCGTGTATTCTAAAGTCGCTGCAAGAGCAGCATTAAAACCACATTTAGTCGCTTGACAGACGATCAGATTTGGTCAAATTTAACTAAGAGTAACACACAGGAAGATATCAGAAAAAGATCAGATATGACCTTGAGATCAAAGTCTTAAAAATGCGACGCCTAAAGTTATAAACGGCTCAATTCAGTCATCATTTTTAAAAACATTCTCCAAACTAAACCCACTACAAAAGTACAAGAAGCAAAATTGGTCGAAAGACCGAGATAGATCAGACGCAGCTTACAAAGACATCAATGTAGGAGTCGTGCAGGTCCTCTAACCCCATTTTAAAGCCGTAAGAAAAGTTTAAAAATTTGTCACAGAAATTCAAAAACATCTGCGCAACAACGTCTGGTGATTACCACAAAAGTCTAAAACGAAGTGTCGTAGACACGAAGGATCAAGTGACTCAGTCAATGGAAACACAAAATGGCGGTTAGTGGTGCAATCGGACTGCAAATCAAAATACCCCAGTGCACTTTTTTTAATAAATTGTGCACAACGATAAATTAACAAACGATAAATCGAAAGGAATAAGCTTAAAGATTACCGCATAATTTTTGTGGATGCTACAAATTCTTTAAACAATTCAAATTTAACGGCAAAGTGGAAAAACATACCTGATTTGGACGCAGAATTTGTTGTGTTCTTTCTTTTTGGGAGTAAAATTCGCTCCTTCGTTCTTTGCCTTCATCAGCCATCTTTGGCACACGTGGAGTTCATTTCTTCCCTGGTTTTCTCGAATAGAACTATGGGTAGTTAGAGCGAGTATTACCGAACAAATAACGAATAAAGCGGACCGAGTACGAAAAACCCCGATTTCTGAAATGGCCGCCATGTTGTGACGTAACATGGTTATCAAAATTGATAACGTGCCCGGACTGGTGAGGCTTGGATGAAAGTTTTGGAGGATGCTCTTTTTATGCTTATCAGCGTTTTTATAGCAACAGTAAAGAAATATGACGAAAAACGGTTTTTTCTCAATACCTTTCGATTTTGGAACTACCCTCGACAAGCGAATAAATGTGCTATAATCTAAACAGTTTAGCACACCAAATGGGAAACCTCAAGCAAATTAAACTGTTTAATTTTGAATAACTCGCTTTATCGCTTTATTGGGGAGCAGGGATGGCGCAGTGGTAATAGCACTCGCCTTCCACCAATGCGGCCCGGGTTCGATTCCCGGTCCCGGTGTCATATGTGGGTTGAGTTTGTTGTTGGTTCTCGACCTTGCTCCGAGGGTCTTTCTCCGGGTACTCCGGTTTTACTCCCTCCGTAAAAACCAACATTTCCAAATTCCAATTCGACCTGGAGGTCAAATGTTTACTCGTGAGCCCCTGGCTCGGGAGATTAGGCGACTACTCCCCACACTATGACGTTAAATTTGGTTTGATTGATTTAATATCGCTATCCAGTGGTCTCTATTGATTGCGTTTGAGACGACGTTATTTTGCGATAAGGTCGTCTCAAAATGCTGGCTTGTGATTGGTTCAAAAACTGTCATGACAACGCGGCCAGGGTCAAACTTCAAAACTTTTCTTCACGGAACCGCCGTGCAAAATTCTCGTTTTTCCTTAGTAATACAGCAAGCAATTTACCTTGACAGATTACCCAAAATGTGAGTGCTAAAACTTTAAAACTGTGTATTTTTCTTTAAAACAGTTTGTTTTTCGGTTTTTATTTCGCAATGCGCGCTCCGTATCATGTTATCATTTCTGCTCCACTTTGAGCTTGAAAAAGAAGTCAATTTTCACGTTATTCTATTATTTTGTTGATCCCTGTCGTTTGAAAAAATTATGTTGATGCACTGAAAGAGTTTATTTTGTCCCAAGCGGCGAATTCAAACAGTTTGCTGCAAAAGCAAAATTGTGTTCGTGAGCAAGTATCACGTGTACAGATCTTCACAGCGAGTAACAATTTATTGTTTATTGTTCGGGCTTATTGTTTTTTCGCAAAAAAGAGACATGGATCGCGGTAAAAAAATTAAATTCGATTTTGAGACGACATTACGGCTTTATAATGACGGCGTTGGGAGAAAATCTCCCAACTAGCCTTCATTGCAAAGCCGTAATGTCGTCTCAAAATCGAATTTAGTTTATATGAATATTTTTAAGATGCGTTTTTCATGATTGAAATATAAGCGATCAAAACATTCCAAAGGTCTCACAAATTATCATTAAATTTCCACAGAAAGTTTCCTCGGACTTACATTATCAATCCCTGCAAATAGTTCTGACTAGCTCTTCGGCAATGAAGAGATCCAGCTTTTCATTCAAATGCAGTTTTGCACAAAAGAAAAATGTCAAGCAAAATTGGTGTCGTAAAAAAATGATGACGTCACAAGTGGCTTAACAAGACAAGTACCATTCGTTTGAGACTGATATTGGTTGATTAATCAGGTTTCATGAAAAGAAACACACATTTGAAACAAAATATCCTTTTCATTATTTCTAAATTGAATGAAATTTGTATGAAAGTGACACCTCAGAATCACTTGTCTGAAATGGGTGAGCAGCCGTAAGCTAATCACAATCATGGCTTGCAAGGTCGGGCCTGCAGAAGGGCTTCCTTTTATGGAAAAAACACTATAGTACTTGAAAAATGATACAAAAGGTGCTAAATGAACAAAGGTCTACACTGAAGCGTTTTGTTTTTCACCTCTTACTACAAGCGACAATAGTGTATACATATTCCGTACTCCTGGGCTTTTGGTTGACTATATTTGGCTTATCAACATTGCCCACCTCCTACCGAGTAGATAACGCTTGAGAAAAGCAGAAACAAAACGACCGGTATGAGCTAATACTGAGCGAAACTTACGGCTTTAATCTCTGAGCGGATGCCAGAGGTTGGCTCGAAATCTCACAAATCAGATGCTGACCACGCACAATGGCCGCCAAATTTTTTGAATTTCAAGGATAGCGAGACAGTGCTACAATACAAAAATTAGCTTCCTAAAACAAATGTGTATGTTTTAGAAGACTTATGGGGAGGGGCATGGAAGTGGGCTTAATCTTCGAACGTACAAGGAAGGGGGGGGGGGGGAGAAAATTTCTTTAAATCAAAATTTTTGACCGTTTTTTTTAAAATTTTTTTTTTCTGACTTACATAAAAAAAAAA
>Ga0126336_10002683_pt1 | contig 10256 bp, 9 predicted proteins | sample SidCmetagenome_FD_92530 | JGI IMG/M metagenome (GOLD analysis project Ga0126336, IMG submission 92530) | Coral microbial communities from El Islote,Puerto Morelos, Mexico - Siderastrea C C metagenome | ecosystem: Host-associated > Invertebrates > Cnidaria > Coral | place: El Islote,Puerto...
CCCCTGAAAAAGGCCCATTGTGCCCCAATAAACTAATATTGCAACATTAGAACGGGTGGCAAGTTAAGTTGGGACTAGGAAATTCGGCCAGGTGTCGGTATGAAGCGGTTTCATCAAACTAAGTTTCATGGACAAACGCTTAATACGGGCACACCGTCATCATAGTTAGTTTTCTAGGTCCCAGCTTACACATATTTTTCTTATAACGGAATCCGACCGTTAATATGAGCATCTTTTGTACAACGTTAGCGACAACGTAATTGGACTGTACATTCTCTGACTATTTGTTTGGATATCGTACTCACAGAGTATCAAAAAAGTTTCTGTTTCACTGGCTCTTGGTCACCAACAACTTCCTGCCAATGGCAAAATTCGCTGACAAATCTATTTGCGTTGCGTGATGAATCTTTCTGTTACTATACCCCGCGTCGTGGAAAATGCTTTCATCCTGTTCACCATGATCAAGAGTGTCATCAATAGCCCCACTTTCTTTCGAGGCTTCGTGAATTGTGGGCGATTCCACGTCTCTACCCTGTGGCTGAATGCCTTTAAAATCTTCCCCCTGTGCTTTCAATGGGTTATCATTATCTTGTTCTTTGTTATCAAGGGTGACGTCAATAACTCCACTGTCTTTCACGGCACCAGTAACGGTGGGCATTCCCATCTGCCCTGTGTCCAGTTGCGTGTCAGTGGCGTTCGTACCAACCAAACCACTAATTTCCCCCGGCAAATTGATGAGAGGGAGAAGCAAAGCCAGACAGCAAGATAATGACCAATGTGGATTTTTGCGCCATTCCTTGAGGTATCTGAATAGGAGCACTACGTATTGCACTGAGAACAATAAGACAAAAAAGGATTGATATAACAAGGGACGCAGTGGAGCAAAAATTTCCCGTGAGCAGCTTTGAATTTAGTTGGAATACAGCTGAAAGCCAAGTGTGCACGTTTGGTACGAAAGGTTCGAAAACACTGTGAAGATAATCTTGTAATGACGTCAGCCTCAACTTCAAAATACATTTTCATCGACGCACATTTACCACACTAGAAGTTTTTGGTGAAGGATTGCGTGTTGCCTGTTGCCGATTTTGCCTGCCAATTCAAATCTGAACTTAAGCATTTTTTCCGTTTTTATTCCAAAATGGCAAAAAGCTATACCCTATTACAGACTAGCAGTTTTTTGAAAGAACCCCATTGTGTCCCTCACACTTCGGTTCCACTCAACCCTAAAAAGGGGACCTAATGAGCGCGTAGATTTTAAGAACTATTTTCACAGTTTCAGCCAATGAAGAGATATTGACTAGAACGTACTTTTAAGCCAGAAAACATAACGTATCAACAGTTCATGAGAGCTAGAGGCCAAAAGAACGGAATTTCTATCGATTATTATTAAAATGTGAGCAGATTCAAACAAAAGTTCACGAGAGTCGCGAAAAGCGCAAAAGCGCAAAAGCTTACAATAGCGAGAGTTTGAGCTGTTTTCAGGTCGTAAAAACAATTCCAATTATTATGAACCATATCTAAAGCCTTTGGCTTACCAACAGGTAGCCCGATCACCAGAGTGTTTGCTCCAATCACCAGAATGTTGAACATGACTGCGTCCATGTATAAGTCTTTTGGGGCTGGTAAGTTCTCACTGGGAATTCTACTCACGGCCCCAATGACCAAGTTGACAACAGTAACAGCAAGGGAAGTTGACATCAATCTGTTTTCGAAAACGTCCTGTAAGGGATGAATCCAACAGAAAAGTGTTCCATACATCCCAGCAATGACCAGTGTCAAGCCAATGTAGGACCTGGTTTCTTGTCCCACAAGAATTAGACCAGATGTGACGATTACTTTGCGAGACATCTCGACTAGTTCCCAGTACCATGAACGAGGCTTATAGCTTTCAAAGAGAAAACGCAATCCAGTGATCACCTCCGTGCTGGATCCTTGGTTTTGATACGCAGCAGGTTCTTTTGTGACTGATACTGCCCTCCGCTGCCTCCAAAGAGCGACGAATGTCGCTGCAGGGAGGGCAATGATATAAGCAGCGGAAATGTACGCCACGATAACCAAGTGGTTGTACCTTGACTCATGGCATCGGATGCTGAAGTCAGCTTTCAGGTATGCGGTACAGAACTCGTCTTCTTCATCTGTGCAAAGTTTCCGGCAAACAAGCGGTATGACAGTGGCCGTCTTTGAGCAAGTACTGAGATAAGTCACGTACAAGAAAAAAAACAAACTCCTGTAGACAAGTTCTTTTGTCTTTGACACTCTTTTGGACTTTTTCGCGTTCTCCAGGTTTTTATTTTTCAAGATTAGCACTCTGCGCACTCCGTACGCAAGCCCTGAAACGACAATGGCAGTGGCATTTATAGACATTATTGCAAACAAGTTCCCAAAGGCATCCACGCGTAATCCTGTAGAAAGGCACTGAGCGGGTGCCATCTGAAGCACATTCAGCTGGAGGACCTCTGAATACTTGCCGATGACTTGAAGGGAATCTGGCCATTTTATGTACGAGAACGCTTCCAATAAACCATTGGTCACCTGATAAAATCCAATGACGATCTTAAGCTTAGCTAAAAAGACGTCTATTGGACTGCGCTCTTCTTCGTTTGTTTTGTTCTTCTTGTTCCTATTGCTTGCCCACACTGAAACCACAATAATTATTAAGAAAATGGCCACCATGATTGACAACTGACCCGCCATCCACTTCTTAGATGGACATCGTTTGCATATTCGCAATTGTTTATAGTGGTTTGAACTACAAACATCACAAAGCGGACCTTCGTACCCAGTAGCACAATTGGAATCCAAACCACCTTTGCATGACTTTTCCATCGGGCACCTGTACTGCTTTGGTATCGGGTACGGATACTGCACGTCATCTTCACCTAATGCAGGTACAGGTGCCAAGAGATTATTGATAAAGTCAATGTAGCGACGTTTGTGAGTCTTGTTCCTCCATTTCCACCAATACCCAGATTTTAAAGTGGCGTAATCATCTTTGCATATCAATCCATGTCCGCATTTGTAACATTCCTTGAACATGTTGGTTCGATACATTCCCTCTAAGCACGGACAAGCACGCTTTCCGGCAAAGAAATCAGTCTCTGTTCCTGTTTAAGATTTGAACGAGACTCATTACAATTTGAGGACAAAATCTGAAAACATTTGAGCGTGAGTTCGTCAAATTCGGCATGTACTTGGCTCAAGTGCATGAACCACTCCTCTTTAAAATAAACGACAAATACTAGTTCATTTTAATATTGAAAACTGCATGCATTAGCAAAACACGCATCTATTAAAATATCCGTTAACGTACTTTTTAGTCCACCAATTGTCAGGTTTATTTTATTTAAGCTGCGTAAGTTTTCCTGTTGACCGCAGCAAAACTCCAAAAATAACCACTCAATGTTTGTTTACACCATGAATGAACACATGCAAACTGCAATATGATTGGTTTGGTTCGACACGATGGAGCCTAGAACCAAATTTTCTGTCACAAAATATGCATTAGAGTGGTTAAGATAAAGCTATCTAAATTGACTGCTCCTCTTTACCTTGGGGGCAAGACTTGCAATCTTCACTTCGAGTTCCTGGTGCCTTATCAAATGCAACAAAGGAACCATTTGGACATTTCTTACAGTTTGTAGCCACATAGCCAACATCGTCAGAATAATATCCACCTTGAAACAAAAAGGCACAAAGAAAACCGTATCTTAATAGCGTAGAAGCACAAATTTCTCAAGGCCGCTTTACCTTCCGATAAGCAAGAGAAATCTACGCAAAACAGCTGCATACGTTGGATTTGCAATGGTGCAGACGCAGTATTACACCTTTCAAGTACTTCGACATCTTTAAATTTTAAAACAATAAGAAAGAAGCGTGCAGCCCTCATCGTCAATATCAATTTAAAATCAGACGCAAATCAATGCTATTTCTCATTGGAAGTCCACACCATATCTAACTTCTGTATGTGGGCATATGGACATATTAAAGTGGCTGAGGGGATTTTAAATTTTTCACACTTATACTATTAGCTCAGGAATTCTAGAAGCCTGCTACAGAGAAGCCTATAAAATACCTGGCGGGCATGGCGTGCATCCTTTGTGTCCAATTCCTTTGGATGAAAAGTTGGAGAAGGTTCCCACAGGACATGGCAAAAAATAACGGACAGTGGGTTCTGCAGGTACTTCTCTAAATCCGGAAGTCATTAGAGCAGAAATAAAGCCTAGCTTGTGAATTATGATTTGACCGGATAAATCCACTTTGATAACATCTGCTTTGGAGTTGTGAGGATTTCTGTGAGAGAAAATCAATTTAAGTTTACAGGTTTAATAATAGCCAATTAATTTTCCTCTCAACTCCGAGATCACCACAAAGAAAACTTGTGTGACTCGCTGAGTCCAGATGTCCATCGAGGACATCTGTTTTCTTGAAGAACTTCAAGAACTGCCTTAAATTTTGAAGGAATGGAAGTGTAACAGGATGAATATCCAGAGATGGGAAATTTGATTTGAAAGCCAGTATGTTCCATTGTACTAAGAAGTAAGTTTTCAACACTTTTGTTTTGCTTCACAATTTAACTGTAAGCTTAAGTATGAAAAAATTGTTTTGCTCCTCCTCCTTTTTCTTGACGAAGCCTAAAGCCTTTCTGAGGCATTTTAAAACTGCCACGAGACAACCCCTAGCCTAGATTTTTGTGAGCCACTTATTTCTAGCATTTATTGTTAAACTTATATCTGAGGTCTTTTTGTTTTTCAAAAACGACATGTATCTAAAATCAAATATAGAGCTAAGTATGACTCACTTACAAATATATTGTCAAGCGATTCTGGCCTTTAGAGAAATATTTAAGGGTTCTAAGAGTTCTATTCTGTAACAACCTGAGAAGGCAAATATGAAAATATTCAATTGGCAGGTAAGAGGTCTTAGAATTTATTTTATTATTATATATATGTTTTTATTTTTTGTTATAGTTTATACACTAATGGACCAAATGGGAGGCGCAAAGTCCGTGCGCTATGACGGAGTCAATATTGTATTTTATGATACCACCGTGTTTTTTTAATTGCCCCCTGTCTTTACTGATTTATTGCATAACATTTTCAAACTGAATCGAGGAAAGTTTCTTGAAATTTATCTTCTTTATTTCGCCCAGTGTCCGAGCTCGTCTAGCAATGTAGGAAGTGCTGGCTCTGAGTGAGTATGTACTCGATTGTTCGTGCGGTTTTAAGTTTTGAGTCAGCCTAGTGAGGCACTATCTTCTATATTGAAAAGGATACTCCACAGTTTAGCGTCCATGTCTTTACGGCCGATAAAGGATTCAAGATTGAATGTCTTTATCTTCGTCCGAAGTAAAAATCTGTCGGAAACAATAGACATATTAATGATAAAAGGAATTAAAAAAACACCAAATATTTCATGTAGTACATATACTTATTGACTGAGAGGGAGACGGGAAAACATCTGGGTAGAAGTCATGGCGTTCAGCCCTAAAACGAGGATTTTCTAATTGCAATAAAAGGGCGCGCGATACCGCATGAGTCATAAGCATTTTCTGTGGGTAAACTATGATTAAAGTTTTCTGACTTGTAATTTTCCACAGACCTCGATACATAATCTTTAACCCTCCAAGTGGATGAAGAGTGATGGAAAAACTAACGTACCTCCCAAATCTCCGGCTTAAGGAAAGGCTACAAAAAGAGATTGCAGTGCGCAAGGTGTACTTGGTAGCGTTTGAAACAGCTCCTTTTGGGAAGGGAGAGAAAGAGAGAGAAGGGGGAAGAGAATGAGAGACAGACAGACAGACTTACAGACAGAAAGACAGAAAGCGAGAGAGCAACGGGACGAGATCGAAAGTGAAGCCTTGAGCAGTGCAAGAGGGTCAGTGGAAAACTATAAGGATGAGGGCAGCGAGGGCGGATCATCACCGACAGGTTAGGGAAAATAGAGTGGAAAGGCAACTTCCACAATTTTATGTTGCTCTCTTCACCTTTCATCCGCTCTCCTATTGGTTCACTCGGAAGGAAGACCGCACCCATTCATTATTGATTATTAATTATTAAATGGTCACTTACAATTTCAAGTTAAAACGGCTATCAAGTCTGAATGCCTCCTGTTCGATTGTTCTTATAGGGTTATCTGATAGGATTCTTTAGAGAAACACAAATTAGAAAGGCTTCGTTTAATTCATCTTTTTGTGCGTGTGTCTCTCTATTAACAGACAGTTAATTGACAATCACAATTAGGAAAAGATGTTTTGAGATCCTCCTCACGAACTGGCAAATATTAACCCCCTGCTCTCCCGCACATCGGTCGAATGTGCCTAACAGCTGACCTACAAGTAGACCAGTGGCGAGCTAGGTCAAAATTATCACAGTCAACTGTGCTATACGCTCTACCAACAGCTACTTATCAGAATCAACCGTGCTATACGCTCTACAAACTGCTAGGATCAGCAAATATCGAAAGTGTCGTGTAATTTACCAGACAAACATGGCAAATGTATAGCTCGCTCATTTGGTCTGTCCTTAGCATGCCACGAACATAAGAACTTCAGAAATAATGGCCTGGAAAAGGATAAAATAGGGTATGACAAAACAATACAGAGATTAAGCATCGCGTTTACGTGAAACGCGAACGGCAAAAATATCACGTGATCATGAATTTTCCACTATTTTTCACGCTTGCCGCTTGCCGTTTTCAACGCGAAGAGGCCTGGTCTCGAGTTCGTCAACAACGCGAGTATTTTTTTGGGTTTTTTATTCCTTCTGCTTCAATTATCAACCCGTTTTTAAGCCCAGTGATTTTTTATTTATTTTTCTATTCAAACTGACCGGTTAACTCTCAGTGTTCATACAAAAGGGAAGAGTTAGTGTTAGTTGTGTATCCTAGCTTTTAATGAGTTTTACACCAAGCTTGGGAAGAAATGGTCCATTTTAAAACGGCAGGTGGCCGAAAACGCTATGCTTAATCTCTATATTGTTTCAGTAATGATGTTGGGACCTTGACTGACATCAGAAAGGAATACTCCCAAGGCACGATTTGTCACCTTAGTACGCGAAATACCCCCAATTTCGGCTACTTTCGTTTACATGTGCCTGGGATATAAACGAATGTTGCAAAGCATTCCAGAAAATATATCGTATAAGCAAAATACGTCGTAATGCTTCGTATAGCACTTTCTGCTCAGTTTATCAACTATTAATATGATGTTTGACACTTACATTATGTGTTCGTTGTATTCATCTTCTATCCACTCCTTCGACAGCTTAACAAATGCTCGAGCTGGAATGGTTTTCAATCGATTGAAGCCTAAAACACTAAAACAAAATTTTCAAGCGTTTTCTGGGTGGAGTTTTATTAGAGACAAGGCTCTGCATTTTTTGTTAATCGAGCAGTCCGTATATCCTACGAACAGACAAAAAATAAAGAAACTAAGCTGTGTTATAGCCATAAAACTATTCTCGTTAAAATCTGTTAAACATGGCATGAGATATAGTGTTTGCATGAACGACAACAGAAAAAAACGAAAACCGATCTCTGGTTATTTCCGTAAAACGAAGTCTGATAAAAAAATAAACGGACAACTAAAACATGTGGAATGTCGCTGGGCTAGAAAACGAGTCATCAAGATTTTGATTTCCATACACTTGTCTGTAAATTTTCCCCGAGGAACTGACAGTGTTTTACAGGCCATGGAGACATTCAGGTGCATTCTAGTTCAGGTGCATCGCTCAGATTTCAAAATTTGATTTGAAACTTTACGGAAACCATTTCTCATCGGATTTTACCTTCTTTTTCAATTTCCAACATGGGGGATCTTACCGCGAGAGATTCCGAGGGGCAAGAAATTGCGTGAGTCCTAGTAACTACAGAATTAGTTCCCTCTGTCAGACCAATCTTCGTGCATGCTTCTGGGGTCTTCTAAGAATGGGTATCATCCTTTTTCAAGGGGATTTTCAAGGGGTTTCTCAAGAGGATTCTCAAGTGGCTTGACATAGAATGGCACAGTTGTGTGTGGTTTTTCTCTTTCTTGAGACTACAATCTTGCTTCAACCAAATGCCTGTTGTCTGCTAACCAGGGGTCATCACTATTCCACAGCATTCAAACTTCATATTATCGACCTGCCAAACGAACTAAGTTCTTGATCTTTGTCAATGGCTAATTATATTTCTTCTTAAATATAATTCTTAGCTCTCTTTTTGTACTATTGCTTCTTCTTCTTGGTCTTTCCCTTTTTGTTCTTCTTCTTCTTCTTCTTCTTTTTCCTCCGCATCTTATCTTTCTTCTTATTGTTGTTTTTCCTCTCCTTTTTCTTCTCCTTATTCGTCTTCTACCACTACTTCTTTTTTATCTTTTTCTTAGCGTTTACGTGTTAGGCTGTTTTTCAGCTTTTTTCTCCATTAGGACTTTCAGTGGTATTTAGATTGGAGGAGGGTCATCATCACATTTTCTGCTGTTCTTAGCTTGTAGTAGCGATGTAGAGACTGTTCATAATATTCGCTTTAGGTTTGAAAGCTATATGCAGGACTAAAAATTACTTAACTACTTAGAATAACTCGCAAAACAAAAACGTTTTTTTAATTTTAATTTAATCAGGCCACCTTCAAGGTTAAAGTTCCCGTCCACAGCGTCCACAGCAAATGCTCAGTAATGTGACGCAACAAGAGATAAATTCTGTCTAAGTTGAAAAAGTGTAACATGACCTTATTAATAACAATAACAAGTTCAAACAAGAATCTTGCTATGGTACGTACATATAAAAAATGTTGTTGTTAGCAAAGGTCTTAGCTGATATGGAAGGTATTTTGTTATCCATCAGATACCTAGAAAACAGTAAATAAAGGAAGAGATCTTACACAGTTCTACTCGCATGTTGAAGCCCAAGCAAGAGGTCCTGTTTTGTGAGAAATCAAATTTTGTGTTTCTTCGAGTAATAAAGGGAATGGGCATATAGCAAATACCCCATGAGGGCACACTGTATATCGAATGATAACGCGCCTAGGTATTGATTATCGCTTGATATACGGCAAGCTCGGGTAGAATAATTATTTCATGAAATACTCAACCAATACTACTTACAAAAGCAAGACAGAAAAACAGAACTGAACAAAACCCAAGCTTGACAAATCCCTACATGAGTTAGGAAGATAGCGAACGGGTGGTTTATACAACTGAGTCATACATACAGATAGGTTAGCCGTGGAAGAGTAGAAAATGCATCCTCGTGAAGATTTTGAATATTGTTTACACTCAGATCCCTGTAGAAATTCATTCATTCGTCTATTCATTCATCTATTTAGTCATTCATATATTCATTCAATTAACAGAGGTATGGGAGCATTGATCGAGCGCCAAGGAGAAGGTGCGAACCTTCTAATGATAGAGTTCGACCACAATTTCAAGCGATCAGGGTAGGGTGGAAAGGCCGTTGCCGTCTTCTCTCGTGCGCACTTGATCAAGTTTAAAGGGCAGAATGCAGTGAGAGTCATCTTCTAAACTTTATTCCAACTCCCTAGAGAACACTGATCTCACAGGAATGCGTTAAAACTAGATTGGGTGTGAATACCTCCATGATGTAATCTTCGCGCTTCATTCCGAGTGTTGAGAATAGTATTCTATTTCCCAACACTCTCACTTGCACTCATTGTTTAATAGAGGTATGGGAGCATTGATTTCGCCGCTTCTCCCTCTGGTTTCCATCTCAGGGAACAAATAAAGACCCATTCCCTACAGGCTAAGGCCTCCCAAACCTCACTCCAAAAACTACAACCCCTATCACTCAAAACAAAATTATTAAGTGGACGAAGCCTGGGATGTCAAAACCCAGTGGTGTTTGAACAACAGAACCGATTCGCTCAGGCGGCGAAGATCACTCAGGTTGAGGTTTCGGTGAAGCATCAACGGGAAAGGTGGAAACAAAACGTTTCAATTCATTAAGATTCTCCCATTCTGATGTAACGGAACTCAGGTCAACTTGAGCTAACCGAGCTGACGCCCCTGCTGGGTTGAGAACTCTAGCCAGTTGTAAGTAGTACAAAGCCGTATGCCGCTGAGTCCAACCCCGACAGGGCCAGGGTATTTGCGCATCCAGATCGAAACCCATGAAGGGTTCACTGTTATCACTCCCCACAGTGGATGAATGGTTCATTCACTATGGCTCCTTGAGGGTTCGTGGGACGGAATAAGTAGCCACTCCTCAGATCAACTCTGAGTTGGTCAGAAATGGCCAAATACTGCTCGATGCCACGAACAGGGCAGA
>Ga0126336_10002684_pt1 | contig 10255 bp, 5 predicted proteins | sample SidCmetagenome_FD_92530 | JGI IMG/M metagenome (GOLD analysis project Ga0126336, IMG submission 92530) | Coral microbial communities from El Islote,Puerto Morelos, Mexico - Siderastrea C C metagenome | ecosystem: Host-associated > Invertebrates > Cnidaria > Coral | place: El Islote,Puerto...
AGGGTTTTTGTTTGCATAGGGGAGAGGATTTGCGATGTTTTAGTAAAGGATAAAAATTAGGGGCCGATTACAGGAGGCGGGCTGGCCCGGTTAGCCAGGCTGGCCCGGTTAGCCAGGCTGGCCCGGTTAGCCGGGCTGGCTTGGTTTGCCAGGATCTCAGCATGTCTTTTAAACACACTAAAAATCAACTTCACAATTACGTGGAAAAATCTCAGCCCGGCCAGGTGGGATCCCGGTATCGTGGGCTAGCCGGGCTGAATATTTATCATGTAATCGTGATTGCTGGGCCAGCCTGGCTAGCCGCGCCAACACGTTCTTGTCACTAAATTTCGCTTCAGAGCAAAATGGCTAACCAGAAGATCGCTATATCTCTTTCTATATAACACATATAGGTTTATCAGACTAAAAAGCTACGTAAAACTGAACATAATACTCCAAAATAATGGATTAATGAAAGTAAAAACATTTGATTCATGCTCTTTGATGTAGCCATCTTTTCATATGACAGCTTCTAAATTTAGCCGCAGGCAAGCTGGCTCACCTCAGGTAATACTGGGCTTAGCAGTCATCTTGGTAAACTGAGCCGGCCTGGCTCATGTAATCGGCCCCTTAGATTGACATTTATTTGAACTCAAGTAGCCACCTACATTGTCATGATTTTTACATATTTGCTTCAGGAAAATTAATGGCTAATTAATTAGTTAGTAGAGACTAGAAATACCTGCCTTTCATGGTCAGCTCCAACATGTACTTCAAACGCTTTTAAAACCCCTGTCATACTGATGTAACCCACACCCTTGGATGATTAATCCTGTAATGCTCCTTGTAGCTGTGTTTTAATGGCTTACTGTTTTGTGTCTTGAGCAGTCTTCAGATGCAGCATCTCTTCATGCCTTGGAGCTTCTTATGAATGAATTTTTTGATGCTTCTACTAATAACCATCGGAAAAGAGAAATAGGTGAATATTTTATCCATAGTGTAATAACGTATGAGTGGGATTGGACAATAAATTTTAATTTTGAAAATTTGTCTTGTTATCTTCACATGAAGTTTTATATTTTTGCAGCTCTTTTTGTTTGAATCAAGTTTACATATTTTATTTACATAATACCATGATTAGCACATCATCAGTGACATGACTGATTGTATATGTGAACCTAGCAAATATCCTATGTGTGCAGTAGCTCATAGGTTCGACTTTCTTTATTTTTTTTCTATTTCCATGTTTATAGCAACACAAACTACAAATAGTCTTCTGCTACATGTGATCGAGTGTAGCATTTGTATCAGAGCAATTTTCAAATGAGTCTTGTAAAACCAAAGCCAAAGTAATTACTCTAACCAATCACAACAGGAATAAAAAACAAAATGAACCAAAATGAACCAATCAGAAATTGAAGCAAATACATCAAGTAATTATTGTCAAGTGTGGGAAAACGTGTGCAATTGGTTTTTGTCGTACTTCTGATTGGTTGAGAAAGTGGTGTGAGCTTTTTTAAACAATTAGCACTATATTACTTTTGATACGCATTTGAAAACCGCTCTTAATTACTCCCTTTTGTATTCCATTCAAATATTATTGCAAAATGTAACCTTCTGGATCCTTGACATGAGCCAAACCCACGACCTTCCTCACTCCATTCTTATTATTGAGATGCTTTTTTGGAGACCCATGGTAGGTGAGGTTATATGCTTGGGTCATATGTGACATTCATTTTGTATACTGCAAGTATTGGTAATGTCAAAAGCTTCTATTTCTACTGAATTTTTGTTTTCTTTTTTCAGAACACATTTTGCACAATTTTAGTCAGCAGTCTGGAGCATGGCACCACTGTGTATATTTCATGAACAACTGTTCAAACCAGTATGTTCTGATGTACTCAATTTCAGTGTTTGAGGTAGGGAAATGTTTCATGGCTAAATTTATAAAGGTCTGGCAGTCATCCTGACTGTATACCTGTCAATGTTTAACTTAATTAGTCAAATGCATTAGATTTTCATCCTAGGAGTGTCAGTAGTAATCAGGATGATCTGAGAATCCCTTTGAAGATTCTTAATGACTTCTGAAGAAGACATTGATTATTGCCCAAAACTGACCTCTGAACATAAAAACCATTCTGTGTTTTGAATCAAACACCTCCCTAGGGCATTCTCTTGAAAATCAGAGAATTTGTGATATCTAGTTTTATTTACATGAACTAGAGTACTCCTTTCTATAACTGGATCAAGTTTCATATTTTTCAAAAGTGGTTTATTCATATGGTTTACTAATTCAGAAAATTTAAATCAACATTTAAGTTCAGAGATATTAGTAAGAAAATAGAAATTGTCCATTTATGTGCTTGAGATAGATGAGATTAAGTTTAAGTATTAGACCCAAAGACATGAAAGCTACACGTGTTTTTTCAGAAAATATCCATACACCTGCCCCCTCTCCCCGATGGGGGGGTTTTTGGCTTTAATCCCTTACCCATGTGGAAATTCCAGCTTAGTAACAGTAAATCAGCTAAGCAAAATTTACGTTTCTCTGTCAACTTTTCATTTTACAGAATCTAATAAATAAGCAATGGATAGGAGCACCACCAGATGATAAGACCAAAGTCCGTCAATTTCTCAATAATTACCTTCTGTCGCACCACAAGAAGCTTCCGGCATACATCAGAAACAAGCTTGTGAAGGTTATTGTGGACATAGGACGGGTTGATTGGCCTCATTTCTATCCAAATTTCTTTTCAAATATCATTGAGGTAGGTAATGGTTTCCCAAGCTGTAACAATTGGCATGTTCCATTTATTTTTGTGGGGGCGCAGTGGTGTAGTGGTTAGCGTGTTGGACTTCAGATCTGAAGGTCGGTGGTTCAATGCCCAGTCCCTGCCATTATGTTGTTTCCTTAGACAAGAAACTTTACCCCACATTGTCTCTCTCCACCCTGGTGTATAAATGGGTACCGGCAACATACTGCTGGGGGTAACCCTGGGATGGACTAGCATTCCATCCAGGGGGGAGTAGCAATACTCTTAGTTGGTTCGTGCTACGGAAACCGGGATAAGCTCCAGCCATGTGGGCCTCCTTGGCCTGAGTGTGACTTTATCGTTATCTTTTATTTATTTTAAACAAGTAAGTGAAGGGCTGCCTGGAAAAAAAAAGCCCTGAGTGACTCCTGATAAACTGCAGATTCTCCTTTTAAATTGCCTTGTATCTCCTTGTGAAACAGAGAGAGAATTTCAGTTGATGATTCATGAATCAAAAGTCACTTTGGGCCTTTTTCCACACACCCCTTCAAATGTAATGTAGAATAAAAGAAGTTTTTATGTGGAGCTGAGACAGAGGGAAGTGAAACCCTTGTATTTGGGGTGTATGTATAAGGTATGGTATTTACCATAAAGAGATTCAAAAGCTGACCTTTTGAGTGTCTATTTGAGGGAATCCTGAAACTCTACTTTTGAATCTCTTTACAGTGGCTGACATACTGCACCTTGCATATTTACCTTACATTTATATTTCAACTCAGTTCACATCAGATTGAAGTGCATCTATGTGTAACTCCCCCTCATGTTCTTGTTGTTTTTCAGTTGCTACAGCAACCTTCCACAACTACACTGGGCTTGATCCTGCTTCAGACAACATCAGAAGAAATGGCTTCACCCAGGGAGGACTTGAGTATTGCCAGAAAAACGGAAGTACATAGACTGTTACTCAGTGAAGTTCCTGGCATCCTCTCTCTATTAACACATTTATTGGACAGAGTCTTAGAAAAGCACCGTCGACTTGCAACCACGGTCACCCCACCCCCTTCTCCTACTCACGGAATGTCACCAGTTAGAAGTTCAAGTCCTTCAGTCGCAGGGCCGGGGTCGTTATCGATATTTTCGTCTGCGGCTTCCAATGATCAGATTCTTCAACAGCCAGGAACAAGTAGTCTTGTTGGAAGGTTGTTGAGTAATTCACCAATGAAATCAAGAGAGAATTTAGGGCATCCATTGCCCCCTCTAGACTCTGAATCAGAGGAAATCGGTGCTTTAGCACTCAAATGTTTAGGACATCTTTTCAGCTGGATCCCTCTTTCTACTACTATTACACCATCGCTTGTGTCCACTGTGTTTTATCTTGCGGAGTTTGGCTGTAGTGTGGTGCCGTCGAGCTCTAGTAGCAGTGTTGTGGGAAATGCACAACTTGGTAAGTACGTAGGGAGAAGAGTTGTGGGGGATTTGATTTGTTTTTCTGTCACCACCCTTGGAGATTTGATTCCCAATACTTGACCTGAGTGACCAGTCCATTACCCTGCTACTACCACGAAGCATTCTCAGAAGGCTGGACCACTATACATATTGCAGAGGATGGTACATGTAAGTCATCCAAAACAAGGGGTGCGTCCTGATTGACCCACATTTCTGGCATTGGTTAAACAAGAAAATCCCCAGTGGCATTAGACCTGGCCGTTATCTCCCATCCAAACCTGAAACCCAGGGATAATAGATGTTAAAATCACTCAAGATACATGTATGAACCCAGACGAGGAACTTAACTTACCACGCATGCGTTTTATGTAAGACACGTAGGGCTACCACAAGGTTAACAGTGGGTAGTCTATAATGAACAAGATCGAATTGGAGACTTTCAAAGCTTGCTAGCATCTTTGTCCTTTCTCTCGTCAAAGGGATTTTGATGTCATTTGCCTAGTAATTTTCTACACCAACTTTCATGAAATTTTGGCAACTTGACCAAAGGTAGTGCTAGAATATTTACAGAAGTTTGTGCCGGGTATTTGGTTGGCCAATTGAAAACTAGGAGTCTGGTGTAAGTATAGCCTGTATGCAGACGTCTCCTATTTCCTTTGCTTCATGTGGAAAAGGGACATCTGCATAACAGTATCGCTAATGGTGTTCCAGTATCCTGCTGTTTGTTCAGGAATTCATGCCGTTTTGGGTTTTAAATTTCGCGTAAATTATATTCATGTACGGTTAACAGAAACGATTCATATTCATGTATGGTGAACAGGAACGATTCATCCAAAAGAAATGGCTACTCGAGAGAAGCTGATATTTCCATATTACACTTTCCAAACATTTGGACCTATTTTCATTACTGTCAGTACTGTCTACCTTGTAAGGTTTTAAACTGTGGTCACTGCAAACGTTCCTCCTGGATTTTTCACAAGTTATTATAAAATCCTCCCCACCTCCATAGCTATACACCAAATGGTTTACCAATAAACGCGATTAGAATGCACATCAAACTTTAGGGAAAGGGATTCCTTAAAAAATTTAAATTCTCTGTGACCATGAACAAGATTTCTATCATTATGCTTCAAGATAGGAAAAAATACAGCACTCAACCACGGGGTTGATCTGTCAATTGAAAGCCCCACCCAAATTATGCCACATAAATTATCCTGAGTGTTCTTGACAATAGCCAATCAGTGTACAGAGCACTTTGCATGAATTCCTGAAAAACAGCAGGATACTGGAACACGATTAGCGATGCCATTACGCAGACGTCCCTTTTCTGCATGGAGCAAAAGAAATAGGAGACGTCTGTGCGCAGGCTAGGGTAATTAGCCAACAAAAAAAATGAAGAAGAAGAGGAAGAACGTGGCCATCATCGTATGACGATGGCCGGCTTGAAAAAATCTTAAAACAATTAAACACCCACATCACAGAGCGCAGAGGAGTCATTTTTGACTGTAATGCTGAAAAAATTCATTGCGCAAATCAATCTTGTCGATTCAAAACATTAAATGTGACTGAACAAAGCGTCATGCTATCTAGTTACCCATCTGGTGAAATTCTATCCACAAGACGAAAACTGCATACAGCAGTTACTGTGGGCGTATCACCAGTGACTTACAGCCGACTAACAGCAAAGAAAGAGACAAGGGACGAAAGCAATTTCGGTTCAGTTTTCAATCCCCAATAAATCACTTCGAACAAAAAGGCCTCGTTTTTGGCAAGTGAAATGAAAATAATACTTCATGCCAAGGCGGATTAAATTAAAGTTTAATCAGAAAATTTGTTAAATCTTTCTTTTGGGGAGCAAATTTTTGGAGTTAAACGGCCCGCTTTCATTCGATGTGGACTGGAGGATACCGGTGACGGAAATACGTCATCAATTACATAACAAAGCATGCGCAGGATTGGAAGCGATTCTGACAAGTCGGTCTTTCAGAACATACGCAAAAGCTTAGCAACGCTATCCCGGGACGCGTAACAAGATAGCATGACGCTTTGTTCAGTCACGTTTGGTTGTTTTGAATCAACAAGATTGATTTGCGCAATAAATTTACCCAGCATTATGGTCAAATCTGACTCCTCTGCGCCCTGTGATTGCATTTGATGTTGTTCAAAAGCCTTCAATAAAATACACAGAATATTTAGTCAAAGCTTCATGTTTACACCGATTGAGACTGAAAACGTCTCACCAGAAAATCAGTTACGTCTCGTACTGAAATTTCTTACCAATTTTTGAAGAGAGATTTCTTTTCCAATTTCAATTTTTTACTCCATTATCTTGTGGTATATAGTGTTTTCCCAAAGAATGTTTCCCGTCCTTGTATGTACTACTGGCTGATCAGTCGAGATCAGCTGTTGTTTTGAATTTGAATTGATTTCACTTCCTCTCAGCATGCAGAAAATCCTCTTCTGTTTCCGTCTCCAGTATGTTACAGTCAACATCGAATGAGTCACATGGTTTTGGTTTCTTCCCTTGTCATTTTTTCTCCTCGGCACTTCGTCCCTCGTTTCAGAAAGCAAAGTCGCCCTTTGGGCGACCATTGTTGGCCTTTCGTCTTGCGGATGGAATTTCACCAGACGCGTAACTAGATAGCATGACGCTTTGTTCAGCCACGTTCATTGTTTTGAATTTTGAAAACAAGATGGATTTGCGCGATAAATTTAACCAGCATTATGGTCAAATCTGGCTCCTCTGTGCCCTGTGCCCACATCAGTGATTTAACTGTAATAGTAAAGCAATTTTCAATTTTGTTTTGTTTTAGGTGTCTTAGCAATGTCCTGTATCAATGAACTGCTATCCAAGAATTGTGTCCCTGTAGAATTTGAGGAGTTTTTGCTGAAGTTATTTCAACAGGCATTTCAGCTACTACAGAGAATTACCAAAGATACAGGTGCCCAGGCCGTGGAAAACCTGCTCACAGAACAAGATGAAAGGTGGGTTTGTGAAAAAATTAATTAAAACATCACTCTCATCATGTCAAGGTCTTGAGATGTGCTCTGTTTTTGAGGTCTCTCAAGCTGACGTAAAAAAGAAATACCTGACAATTAAATGTATTTTTGGATGTGAGGAGGTGAGGGGGGGGAGTGTTCATTTTCCCCTAGGGGGGAGAGGTTACTTCCTCTGTAAGATATGTGCATGATTGGTATGGCTCCAAAGGGTATTTAATATCTACTGTTTAGGCAGTGGTCTTGTGTATGCGCAAGTCGTGCTGACTCGTAAAATGGACCTTTTTTGTTTTTCATTTTCGTCGTCGTCGTCCGTCAGTTACTTAGTCTTCTTGGGGTTGTGCAGCCTTTGAACAGTTTATGACACAAACAGATAGATTTTGTCATGTTAGAAATCTAATCTCTCAAATGCCGGACATGCTAGTGAATAAACAATAAAATAACATGATCTTTACTGAAGATCTTTTAATTTGAATTTAATTTTCCATCTAAGAGCACAGAAAACTTCAGGGTAGTATTGATGAAATACATTAGAATCGCTACAGACGTGTTTATAAAACATGTTTTCAAAGGGAATACACTGACAGATCGTGACAGTGCACGCAGATTGTAGGAGAATACAAATAACAATTGTTATCGTTTTCATGACCGTTTAACAAAACCCGTATTATATCAAGTTGCCATCAACAACTCGCGATTGATAGCCTTGCGTGGTCTTAGCTGATAGGCGATTTCAACAATAGGAGATTGTCGCTGTTGCTTTTTTTTAAAAAAAGAAACCCTTTTTCCTTTGGAAAAGGGGAGGGGGGTGGGGGATGGGTGAGAGACTATCTGCCACCTGTAAATTCTTCAGAATTTCTTGTTTTTTTTCTTAAAAAGGGGAGTATTAGGCCTCATCTACATGTAGGTTAGTGCTCTTTTATGATTCTGAGCTACACCTACACCCAAAATTTGGTTTATCGACCTGGACACTGTATATGTTTTTCTTGCTAAGACATTTGGGTGCACATACAGGCACAAAAGAAAACTACCATTCGGACATAATCCTGTGCAGGTGGACATTTGCCTATGCAAACATTCTGCACATCCTGAGATAGTCCGAGAAATTCAGGTTTCTTACAGATGGTACCTACTAAATATGAAGGTGTTTTTACGCAGTTTCTGATTATGTGGGAAAAGCAGCTCCTACATAGCAAGGGCTGTTGAAATCCAAAAAGAAAACTGGGGTTAACCACAAATTTTTTCGGGATAATTGATCTTAACTTTGGAAAGAAAATGTCATAAATTGTTACGTATTGTAAAGCTTTTTAAAGATGTGGTTGTTTTATTATCTCTGAAAAATACGTGGTTACCCACAATGTTATTTTCTTTGTGGATTCCAGTATACCGGTAATAGCCTTTCCTTAGACATACTTTTCCCGTAAAGTCGTATACTACACATCTGTATTAGGAGGCACCATCCTTAACAGCGACTGAAACAAGTCACTTTCACTGTCTTGAAAACCGGTTACTCTCAGTTTTGTAAAAAAAATGTTGATTTCATTTGATTGTTCGGCTTGGCAGTAGTTTGTTGCACAACTAATAATTATGAAACTTAAAGCCAGTTTTGTATTGTCATCCCTGTTGTATATTTTGTGTTCCAGCTATCTGAGTAAGTTTACTGAGTTCCTGAGACTCTTTGTGAGCATACACCTGAGGAGATTTGAAAACAGCTCACACTTCCCTGTGCTGGAGCTGCTGACATTGCTCTTCAAGTACACCTTCAAACAGGTGAATAACTTGCAGTTCAGACTGCTACCAATGCTGTGTCAATCTTATATTGTAAATGGTTTGAACCCAAGGGTCATATCATAGGTCGGTAAGTTATGATCGTCTGGGTGAGTGTACATGATGATTGTAGTCCTGAGAAGGACTGTTTGTGATGGCATTGACTGACATTTTGACAACCTGACTGGAAGTCATTATCAGAGTCAAGAATCTGGTGATGACTTGCGCTCAGGTTGTTGAAACATCAGTCAATACCAACACAAACAGTCCTTCTCAGGACTACACTCACCCGGACAATCATAACTTTTAATACCGACCTACATTCTTGTACTCTTTGTCTTACTTATTGCAGTGTCCAATTGTAAAGTTTTCCTCTTCAACAAGTCATTTTAACTGAAGTTTGACTTATTTTTCAGCCCCATCTGGAGGGATTTTTTGCCTGCCTGGACATCTGGGCAGTGTTTCTAGATTATCTTATTGGCAAAGTGGCAAATGCTAGAAGTGATAAATTGGCCGAGGCTGAAGCTACTGTCAGCAGGTTTGTAGTCAGCACAATTGTGTCTCAATATGTGTTTCTGCTTTGTTCTGTTTCTTTATTCTGGAGAAATGCCCTCATAACTTTTATTTTAAAAAGTTACCTAGAAAAATAGTTCAATATTTTATTTATAATGTTTTAATTGTATGAGGAGTTAGTGTGGCAGTTACGATTTGCTGACAGTTTGCCCATAGAGACAATGTGGAGCAAAAAGTGTTGTCCAAGGAAGCCAATGTAATATTTGAAAATATACTGTAGGTACAAAGAAGTTCTGCTGATGTTGGTGACAGAGTTGTTGAAAAAAATGCAGTTCAGACACAATCAGACCCAGTTAGAGGAGCTGGATGATGAAAGCTTGGATGACGATGTAAGATAATTTTTCCCTCTTTTCTTGGTTCAGTTGACTCCCGAGAACTTGAACCTTCAAGGGAAATAAAACGGTTCCACTTCTCGTGAGTTCAAGTTATCAAGAGGCTCTGACTATAAATATCGAGAATCGGCGGACAAACTCAGAAAATCGAAAATCCTGATAACTTGCCAGGAGAGTACTTTTGGGGAGCTATCTTCGAAAATATTACCGTAAACACTGGCGTATAAGCCGCACTCACAGATAAGCCGCACCCTGAGTTTAGAAGTGCAAGATTTGGAAAAAAAATTTTGTCAAAAATTAATAGCCACGTCATTTCATTTATTAAGAACTTAAATGAACATAATGGCTGGAAGTCCTTTTCACTATGGATCGGTGATTCAATTTGTAGTCTGGATAAGACTCAAACAC
>Ga0126336_10002685_pt1 | contig 10252 bp, 7 predicted proteins | sample SidCmetagenome_FD_92530 | JGI IMG/M metagenome (GOLD analysis project Ga0126336, IMG submission 92530) | Coral microbial communities from El Islote,Puerto Morelos, Mexico - Siderastrea C C metagenome | ecosystem: Host-associated > Invertebrates > Cnidaria > Coral | place: El Islote,Puerto...
AAAGCAGTTTTCAATTGAGTATCGACAGCAATTTTTTTGCTTTGTTTTTGTTTTACTACGCTTTCTGATTGGCTCAAAAAACTCGCACCACTTTCCCAACAATCAACCAATCAGCTCCAATCAGAAGTAAAACTAATTATGTCTCGCACGTACGAGTTTCCCGCGCGCTAGACGCTCGTTACGCGTTACATTTGTTTGCTTCGAGTTCTGATTGGTTTATTATGTTGCTTGCCTTTGTTGTGATTGGCCAGAGTTATTATTTTGGTTTTGGTTTTACGACACTCAACTGAAAACCACTCTAAGGTTGGGCTTAAAGAATTGCTCGAAAAAACCATGTGATAAAAGAGAGATAGAAACTTTATCACTTTTTAATACCATTGGTGATTATTATGTTAGAAACTGTGCATTAGTTTGTTGAATTAATTTGTATTATTTACCTTAAGCATCATTAGTTTAGTTAATATTAAATAGCATTTTTAGAATCATCAAGTTAATTTTTACCACTTTTTAATACTGCATGAAAGTGGAATAAACGATATGTTACATCACAGGTAAGGTGTCCGTTCTTTCGAAGCCTCCATCCACCATTCCAAGGGATTTAGTAGCTATTGCAAAGACCGAGAAGGAACAGCAAGATAAGAAGACCACAAAAGAGGATCTTACATCCACTAGTTCAGCAACGCAAAGCCCTGCTTACCCGATTCTTCTATCCACGAATCGAGAGGCGTTTATAGCATTGGCCAGAAAGGAGTTGGAAGAAAGGATTATGAAAGTAAGGGGTTATCTGTTTTCTAGTCGTACTGCAGCCTCATTTTCGAAAAGAGGCCAGGTGCAAACTTTTTCAAAAAGAATGGCTCTTTTTGGCATGTAAGCAAAGTGGTGTTGCACCTAGCCTCGCTTTGAAAAAACTCGTTTATTGTTTGACTCTTAGATAACTTTTTTGTGCTTTAATTGTTCCACTATTAGGCCTGTTCCAGGCTTACGGATAGAGGTAGCGGTAATCCCCTCGCTTTTTCTTTGCATCGTTCTCCTTTACCTGAACGGCTGGAACAGCCACTATCCTCATTTGGTGAAACAGTGCTATAAACATTTGTTTTAAAGATGCATCCACGACATCGATGTTGTTAAGGTCTGCGACTTGCAGTGCGATCCATCTTTTAGCTGTATCACCCCATCCCCCACTAAGGCTTCTTGCTTTAGAATTACGACATCCATTTGGATTGCCTTCAGGTGCACTCGAGCTCGTTAGTCGGTTTTGTCAACAGACCTCTGTTGATCTTACTGAAGTTTGAGAAATGGAACCTGAGCCGTCAGTTTGTAAATGAAGGCGACTGGATTACTTTGAAGAGAAATGAGGTGTTACCAGCAACTGGATTGGTAAAAAGAATTCTTGAGGGATAGATTTTAGACATACAGGAGACCCTGCTAACTCAAACCTTTGCTATATGTCGAATCTCTCACTTTCTTGAACTCTTTCCAGTGATTTAGTACTCGCTGCCTCGAAGAATTTTTCGCTTCCCCTGAGTGTGCGAGATGCCTTTGTTTCACTGTAAGGTGTTGTTCTTTCTTTCTTTTTCTTTGGCGGGGGAGGGAAAGGGGAGTATTTCCTTTATAAGCTTTTCTTTGTTTTATAACTTTCCTCTGAAAATTGAGAAAAGCACCTGATCTATAAGGCACATAAGCGCGTCTTCAGTTTTTGCTTACCTTTGTCTCTCAAATTCCTTGGGAAAATTTTATATAAAAATACAAGGCCAATTGATATAAGAAACTTATTTTTTGTTTTCTAGTCCAGTGACATGTCCAGCTTCACCAGAAACTTTTTCTCTGTTATCTCAATTTTATTACTTATAGTTTTTGGGACTGTCCTATTTCCAAGAAGTTGGGTTTACCGTGATAGTGTTTTAAGTGAACTTTACGCCAAACTCGTGAAAGTTGCTTTTTCTTTAGATGACTGCAGAGCAGATCACTAGTTGTGCAGCAGTATCTAATGCACATGCACAAACCTCAGTGGATCCTGCGTTTCTCTCCACGAATCGAGAGTTGCTTTTAGCCATGGCCAGAGAAGAACTGGATAAACGAATTTTACAAGTAGGTTTTCCCATAGCAGTAACTGATACGTATTTTCTCTCTTTTTAATATGTAAGAACGTTCTTAGCAAAAAGTGTTTTTCACTATTATCGAGTTTCTTCCTCTTTTTTTGCTCCAAAATGTGTAGCTATCTGGCTATAATGAGCGACAAAAGTACTTGAGGCATTTCCAACAAAGGAATGACGGTTTACTCTGCTTCACTTTTTCCTGGTCGGACAAGATTTCCTAACACAACCACCCCCTCCCATTTTCCAATGTTGTACCGGAAAAAACGGTGGCTCCCACCTGACAACTTCAGTGTTGTTTGGGTAGCGGGGAAGTGGGAGGGAGGGGGGGGAAGGAAGGAAGATTAAAGCTAGGTATTCTGAAAATGTCTTAATGCCTCAACACTTTTGACGCTCATTGTAGTCAGTTATTGAAGAAAACCACAAGCCACAATCAGTTATTTCCGATTTTATAAGTGACACAAATGCCATTCCAACGTTTGTAGCTTTCATTACACATGGCTACTGTGCTAAAATTAAGCTTTGCTTTGTAGATGACTGCACAACAGAAGGGACCAGCTGCTATGGCAACAGAAAATTCTGACCAACCAATAAAGCAGAAAACAGCTCTTTTCACGAATCGAGAGGTAGCACTCGAGATGGCTCGAACAAAAGTCAAGAAGACTTTTAAGGAAAAGATAGCTGCACTTCGGCGGAGCCTAACATCTAGGGATGCTGTACGTTCCATTGCCCTAGGAGAGACAGAGAACTCTATCGCTTTTAAAGCTGTGGTTGGAAGCAAGCGCAAGCAAACTGTTATCCCTTCCGCCAGACTGCCTTTCAGCCTGCGCAGACTGGACGATCCTTCACCGCTGACCGCTGAAGTATTCGAAGCTAAACTAAGCCGCGCTCAAGAAAATAGACTCAGGGAACTGGAGCGAGTCCGAGCCCGTGCACGCAACATGGTGCGGTCACCTGACCCCAAAAAAGTCAATGATACTTAAACGTTAAACGGTACTCTACAGGTGACTTGATTATCGCTTTGCACGTTCTTGTAATTGGATCTCGGACTTGGACAAATTTAAAAGTTTGCAGATGGTTTAGAACTGTTGCAAGTGCTGCATGCTTGCATCGCTAATGAGGAATTGTCTCAACATTTACAATTGTTAAGTTCTTCATTAGCGGTGCGAGCCTGTAGCAATGTAGAGCATAATTATTGTTTGAAAGATCAGTTACGTATCAAGACTGGCGCTTTCTACGAAGGAGAAAGTGCCTTTCAAGAAAAAAAAGCCAACCGACAGGTTTACATTTTGCGTTTCTTTCGCCAAAACTCCTTATTATTCTTTCCTTTCCCGTTTATCCTTGCATAAGATAAATATTGTGTGTAAATTTTAAAATAAATAAACTTGATAATCAACACAACAGTTTATCTCTCTTCTTTTGAAATTTCCCTACTTTGCCAGGGGTCTTCTCTGTGTATCATTATCTCTGTCCTGATACTACCTATAGTGAAAATTACTTGAGACGTGTCCTATCTTCCGTTCTGATGGATGTAGTGGATTGATGCAAGTTTGAAAAATTCGCGTAGAGTGATGTGGAAAGACTGTTTGGAATTATTCGCGTCTATTGTCATTTTGTTGACTCTCAGTTGAAATTTCAAAAAGGCTTGATGTTCACTCACTACTGTGGTTTGAAGACGCTTATATTTTTAACCTGAAGGATCGATACTCACCCTATATTTTTCATATAACTGAAAGATTAATTCTTGGAATCATCGAGCAATAGTGTCTTACTAATTTTATAGGAATACCAGGTTTTATATGCTCCTCAATCTGAAACCAAATATCGTTCCTTAGCCCACTTTGCTCCCAGGCCTGAATCAATGTAATGTGGCAATAATCTTTGCGTCTGTGGATTAAATTCTTAAGTTTGGCTTTCAAATGAAAGCTAGTGAGCTGTACTTTCCTGTAGTTCTATTTATGATGTACAGGGTGGCTCTTGCCTTTTAGTTTGTAGATGAAATTCTAAAATTCCACATCATTTAAAAATAACCATTCAAATGAAAGCTAAAATATTTTCGGGTACTGATGCATGATTGCTTTTAATATCATATACAATTAAATTGGACTTAATGTTTGATTTTGGCCCTGGACGCACTTGGAAATGATTATAGCAAACAGAGATTCAAACAGAGATTCAATTGCAAAGATGGAATATTATGAGCATGGTCAATTACCAGTGTCCCTAGCTACTGAGCTGACCTATTTTTTTAATATGCGTTAAAAGAATCTGAGCGAGGCTAAGATAGGTTGAGCGGAATTCCAATTCCATAGCGTTAAAACTAGTTGCATATTTATTAAAATGTAATAGTTTGGGAGCTTTTTCACGATTTTGTTCTAAAACTGTGAAAGGGAATTCGACACCATGCACGCAATTGCTCTGAGTCGGTTTCACGAAGCAAATAGCACGCAACATAAATTTCACGTTTCAACACACGCTGGACAGTAAATTTAGTTAGCGATTAAACATCGCTGTGGAAGCTTGGTGTTCATCCTTGTGTTTTGCTTTTAAAAAAAGAACGGAAAAACAGAGGAAAAATAAATTGCATTACTTTCATCCTTGAGTGATTACTTAGTGGTGAACAGGTCAAAGGGATCATGCGCTACTTGAAATATATATTTATCGTTCGTAAAAGGAAACTCTAAAAGCTTAAAGCTTGTGTTTTTCTTGTTTTTAAATGTATTTCTTCTTGTTGCTATAACTACAAACCTGCATCGAAAGTAAATGTTTGAGTTACAGAAGCATGATATTATTCGGTCACTAATAACACAGCCGAGATTGTTAAATTGGACTTTTCAACAAACGTAAAGCGGAACTTCAGCCGATTTTTTTTCGTTACACAATTTGAATATCGCACAAAAAATATCCACAAAAGAGGCTAAATTGAGCGCACTGACAGTTCCATTAGCGCAGTTTAAAATTTGTTCATTTTTGCTGTCTGAAATAATATATGCTAAGTTATGATAAATGCGTGCACCTGTTTGTGTAAGCTATGATATTGACTGATATTGACTGCGGAAAATGATATATTTGTAGTTTAAACTACAAAATTGACAGCTACAGGTTATGTTGAAATAATTTTTATAAACAAAATGTTAAAAAGATAATATTCGAAGATATCGGTTTTATTTCATTTTTGTGATAGTGCGCCATGTAGCAAATATAAGACTTCTAGTCCATAACTGTTAATATCAACTGTTATCAGAATAAAAGAGAAATGGTGACATATGTCTGAATAGTTAACACGTCCTGATTAACGAGGCTTTTCAAATGATGTTCTATTCAAATGCTTTACACTGTACACTATTCACATTCGAGCTCGAAAATCGATCAAAAGTTTGAACATCCATGACTTTAATTACTATCGCAAGCGTTGTTCCCCAATTATTGCGCCATTCGCAAACATTTTCATTGCCATCCAAGACATCAATATCGTAACGGAAGACTGTAAACGAACAAAACGAATTGTGTAAATTAACTTAACTTTGCGAAACACGCCCTCGAACGATTCCGTCTCCAACATTTTGTTGGCTATTTGCAACAGCTAATGGAAATGTTAAAATCGGTTTTAACGTAATTCTTAGTATTTTTGGCTGATTGCAAATGTCACTAGGGCTAAAGGTTCATAATATGCAAAAGACAAATTTGGAAATTTAATTAATCCTTATAAAAGCGTTTGTATTCAAAAGGCGTTACTTCCAACGTTAAAATGATAAAAAACATATATATCTTACCTTTTAGATTTTAGTTCGGCAAATACAAATTGCAATTTTTAATTTCTGTTCGCTTTCAGAATAAACTTCCTCATCGAATAAAAGACTGTGATGTATTTTTCTGTTCAAAAAGTCTTATATTTTTTCATTGCGCGTAATCTCGTCAAGACAAATTATTCCACCAAGTACGCAAGATAATGTTTTTGTCGGAAATTTAGTTTTTTTTTGCGTTTTTAGGTGAAATTGAGAATGAGTGCAAAATGGATTTGAGTAAAGCGATCCAGTAGAAATTCAGAAATTTCAAGTTCCTTTATTTTTATTCAAATAATCAGAAGCGATATTCAATTTCTGACAGATAACCCTAATTTCATTGTTTTTAAAATTTTTGTCGCTTAAGATAGCTTCAACGTAGGGTTAGATTGGGTCATCTCAAAACGTAAAATGAAAATAAAACTGGCTAGTAAAGTTGATCAGCTGAAAGCACACACTATGAAACGTGTTATTTTGAATAGAATAACGGACGGATAAGTTGTGTCGAGTTCGTTAGATGGATGAAAAGCACAGTAGGGGCTTTCACCTCTAACAAAGACAGACTTCGACAACATAAATCCCTTTTGTTAGGGAAACTCGGCAGAAACTAAAACAATGGTGGAAGAATTATTGAGTGTTTGGAGACAAACTGGCGACCGTCCATTATGAATTAAATAAACAAACGTTGGACTGATGGATCGCTGTGGTCGACGGTACCTATTAAAGGTTGGGAGCGCGTAAGCGCGTGGTATGGCAATTAAATACTGAAAACATACGCAAGAAAATTTACTAGAGAGCCGAAGCTGAGGAAACGAGACAAAGGAACATTCAAAGCATAAGGTACTAAAATCTTCTCGCCTACTCAAAGGTGGGAAAAATTTGCGGACGTGAAGGCGGCTTCATGAACGCCATTGAAACGACAAGAAAAGATTTCTACACAAAGGCCCACTAGCGGCCTGTAATAAAGTTAGGTTTAGTTATTATGAGCTAGCATCCAATAGGCGGGCCCATTGCTTTAAACAGCACTTATTACACCCTAGCGAGAGGGAAATAAATATTTTCAAGAGCAAATGCTTCACTATTTTGCATTTTTATTGCAGCACAACGGGTGCAGTTGACGCTTTTTTCTCCGAAACCAGTTAAAACTGAAAAAAGCTTGCCCTCCTTAAAAATTTGAAACCGAACGAGATGTTTTGACGAGTGAGTATATGCTTGATTATACTCAAGGAGAATTGTTAGCAGATTTTCCGATAAGTCCGAAAATTCAAGCTCAGAGTAGCAGGTGTTGCAGAGTTATTTTCATATGTGCAGTTTATAAATTATTCAATATGTTTGCAGGTTTCCAGACTTGATGAGATTTGATTGGCTGAAGACGGCATCATCCGAACTCAACACAATGCGAGATCTATCTCTAGTCCCCATGACATAAAGTTGTTAAAAGATTACGCGCTCACTGAGTTGGTATAAGATGAAGAAATACAAAGGAAGACCGTTCAGTCGTACAGAGCGCAGCTTGGCTAAAGATTTGCTCTCTATTTTCGGCAAATTTCCTCGGTAAAGGAAGCACGCTTCTGTATCACTGTCACTCTGACACATCTACTAATACACCACAAATTTATAGCGATGCCGAGAGCTTTTCTACTAAAAAGAGATTTTGATGATGGTAATTACTTCAGCGAAGGAAAGCTTCATTTTATCCTCCAAGGTTAGTATTTTATTTTTCCTTCTGAATCGAAATCTTTTTAAGTATTTGCTAGAGTGCGTTAATTCGAATTGTCTCAAAATAAAGAGCGTCTCTATGTAAACATGTCAGGGACCACTTTCGTGTTAGAGCTGTGTGTTCATTTTAACATTTTATCGAATTTAAGCAGAAGTATCATTTAGAATCACGTTCTGTTTTTAATTTGCAGATGAGGATAAGGCGACAAGCGAAGATTTGGCAGACGTCAGGCGAAGCAAAAGGCCGGCAAAGACAAAGAAAGAAGAAGCCGAACACGAGTTTTTCGACGCTTTTCAAAAGAAAAAAAAATTATCTTACCCGGCTGACGTCCGCATTGACGGTCGTGTGAATGATATCGGAAAGATTTTGAGGTTTGCAGATGATTTCATTAATAATGAAAAGAAAGTGTCGGCGCAAAATGCTCAAAAAAGCAGTCTTCGTGAATTTTCTTTCATCCCCGAGCAGGGAATTCTTCAAGAAAACGCAGCGTTGCCTGAAAGTCCAGGAAAAGTTGAAAACGCATCAGGCAAGAACTCTTCGGCTGAATCGGTGAAACGGGTGTCACCTTCTGGGAATAGAAAATGCCCTCATCTGAATAAGGCAAATGAGGTGAGTGGTACGGGGGCGAAGAATCGCGCAGACAAGACTGTTCATAGATGTAACCAGTGTGGAAAAGTCTTTAAAACTAAATACACACTGTCCATTCACTTGAAAATGCCCGACCATACACAGAGCCGGCCATTTGTCTGCAATGTATGCGGAAAAGGTTTTCGCCTCTCCAGTACCCTCTGCCGGCACAAGATCATTCACACTGAGAAAAAACCGCACAAGTGCGACGAATGCGGGAAGTGTTTCAACCGCTCCTCCACGTTGAAGACTCATCTACGAACGCACAGCGACAAGAAAGCCTTCATTTGCGACATTTGCGGCAAAGGTTTTCACCAGAAAGGCAACCTGCGGAATCATATTATGATCCACACAGGCGAGAAACCTTTTCGGTGTAACCAGTGCAATCGGGCTTTCAACAAGATGTCGAATCTCAAATTCCACATGCACACCCATTCGGATAATTTGCCGTACCACTGCAGGACCTGTAGAAAACGTTTCTCGAAAAAGACAGACTTGAAAGACCATGTTGAAGAGGCACATCACCATTGAGGAATATCGTTGTTGGACATGCGGATGAGATCGTTGTTAGACTTGCTAAGGCAGAAAGGAACACTTTCCCCTGTTTTCAATAACTTTGACTTTATTGAAGACTTATTAAAGCGAATATCGGCTAAAAATTGACTTCACTCACTTAAAATTTGAATACTTCAAGTCAGTTTTCACAAGTGAAGTGTGCTCTTTGTAATTTCATTCGCAAGTGAAAGAATGCGCAAAATACGTTAAGACACATCTTGGACAAAAAAAGTTAAATATTTGCACTTAATTTTAGCACCATAATTAACAATTATGGCATAACTACGAAATCGACAGGCAAAAATTTGAATTTAGTAACATTTATTTCACTAAATTTTACAATATACCTGAATTGAATCAGGAAGGTCTACGAAGCCATTAGAGATGTCAAAGAAGTGTTGTCCTTTTTTACAGTTTTTATATCTTGCAATATTTCAATCCTGACAACAGCGAATATTTCGTGGCAACAAAGGAACAACTAAGGATTACCTCTACTTAACCATTTTTGACTTAATTTCAATTACTCAACGACATTTTCTCAACTAATTTTACTAGCACAATATTAGAAAAATGTGTACATGGCACTAAAGTCAAATACAAAATAAACATCTCAAAATTGTCAGATGTTTGCTGTCTGAATTTTTCAACTATTAAGTTAATTCTCATGCGCTTTCTTTAGGAGGTGAATCCTGAGTTATGGCTGGGTCTTTCCTGTTATAATTGACTTCCGCTGTTAAACTTATTTTACTCTCAAAAAAGCTACACATCATTTTCCTCTTTTGTTCAATTCCGTTGAATAAATGATGGCAGGTGAATTTTTTGTCAAGTAGTAATCGAGCTACTGAAAAACCGGAAACTTCATTTGAAAACACACTGTTCTTTCAATTGTTTAAGTGCGCCAAAGATGATTAACTGTTCCCAGTTTATTAGTGCTTGCCAGCAACGAAAAATTGCTCGCTGTTAGGGGTGAATTGAGCGATAAAGAAACCTGCGCGTGTGATTCACAACAAACTGGCCTGTGACCATCAAAAAACCACCCGTTGGCTCATTTGATTACTTAAGTTACCTGTTTCGCTTAAGACGAAGTAGAATACATTAAATTAATTGGGACTCCCCTAAATATAATACTGGGAGTTGCAAAAGAGATTACGCTCACGTAAAGGCAATTAAAGTCGCTATGGGGAGCTTTTTAAATCACGCTAATATTTCGTTTGTTATTTTTCTTGGGCGGTAAAGGGTAAGCTGAGCTGTAGCTACGGCAATGTCATCGAAAGCAAAGAAACCGCCGATGTACATTTGCAACTTGCGTAATGAATTTTAGGCTTAGATGAGAAAAATGTTCAATAATTGAAGCTTTTAAACAATTAAACATCATCTGACTTTGGCGATTGGCGCACTGAATGTCATAATAATTGGTTTGAACAATTTAAATTGAAAGGAAAAAATTAAAGGACAGAAACTACTTTTGTTGGAGA
>Ga0126336_10002686_pt1 | contig 10252 bp, 17 predicted proteins | sample SidCmetagenome_FD_92530 | JGI IMG/M metagenome (GOLD analysis project Ga0126336, IMG submission 92530) | Coral microbial communities from El Islote,Puerto Morelos, Mexico - Siderastrea C C metagenome | ecosystem: Host-associated > Invertebrates > Cnidaria > Coral | place: El Islote,Puerto...
TCGCTGTTCAATATGAATTTCTTCTGAGCTTGAATAATAAAGAATTACAGATGTGTTTGTCTTGGAAGGCGTTTCTCTGTGGGTCATAAACGAAGTCAGTAATACTAATAAACACTTGAGAGTTATTTACGAGAATCAATACAACATGTGGACCGTTGAGGAAACAACAAGTTTAGCTCTTGTTTTTTGTTCAAGTAAAAAAGCCCGTTATTTTAGCAGTGTTTTCTGGTGTAAAATTAACCCGGATCAGAATAGGTGGTCATTGGGAATAACGCAGAATCTTAATAAGGCTTTTAAAGCTTTGAAAATGGAGAATTTATTGTTTACTAGCCGACCAGTGCAAGAAGAGTTTCATGCGATCAGCTGTTTTCCGCTCTGTAAGTCAAATGTTTCTTCAGTTTATGCATGAATGTGAATAAGGACGGGGAAAATATTTAACTTGTGCAGGATACTCGCTTCACCACAATAATGCAGCGAGGTGTAAATGCAGTTCGAAGTACTTTTAATATAAGCTTAATTATTTCTTTTCTCGCGCCTTTGTAGAAAGCCCTCTTGAATCAGGTCAAGACCACGAGTGAACCGCGTTTGACCCGAGTTTAACTACCTTGCCTAAGATCAGGTAACCTTCTTTTCTATCGGATCTTTTACGTGCTTTGAACAACGCTAAATTGCAGCCTTGGAAAGCCCTAAAAACAACATGGTTTTGCAATTTAGTGTTGCGCCACGGCGAGATAAATGAAGAACAATCTGAAAATGTCACCAATAAAGCTTCAACAGACTATCTTTAACTATTACTCAACAGTAACGCATAAATTTCAGAATCTCCAACAGCCAAACTTCTCGCTGATACTGCCAAAGCATGACTGGAAGTAAGCTAATCGCCTGCACATTCCTCCGTGCTAGAGACACCATGTTTAAAACTTGAAAACATTCCCTTTCATTTTTCTGCGCGAGTTCGTAGTTCTTTCTGATTGGACAATATAAATCGGAGCTTCTTCGGGCATAGATACGAAAATTGACCAAAAGAAGTACTTGTTCCCCCGACTGCCATGCTAAGCTACACAAAATTAAAACGAGTACTCGCCTTTTTAAGGTATTACAAGGCCTTTAATTACCCTCCTTGTTGGACTTTCCATTTGCAGCACACGTAAGAATTGTGGGTTGCCAAAAACTCGCATCTTTGAGCCATAAATAAAAAATTCCCGAAATCAACCGAGGCATGTTGTTTCTCAATTCTCATTCAACGGTTTTCGCGCGGTTACCATGACCGTGGTCAGAGACAAGAAAATTCTGTCCGCTCCCGGAACCAATCAGAATGCAGGATTCGGAGGATACTGCCCGCTCGCGCACTGAGAAAAAAATAAGGAGGGACTACTCGTCGTTTAGTTTCAAGGTGCAGCGCTCAAACTAAATAATGGCGGACACTTGGGGAGATACAGAATGTCAAGACGTGAAAAAGTATTTAGGGGCGAAATCAGTGTAAAAATTGTATCAAAATTGTATCAGGATAGTCTGCGAGGAGGCTTCCTTACGTGGGTTTTGCGCAGTTGTACGTGAGCGACGAAACTGTGAGTTACAAGCGAGCGAGGGAGGTAACTCGTGGTTTCGCCACTCCTTCAAGACACTCGTGCAGAGCCCAAGTATTCAAACCATGAAGCCTTCTCGCGGCCCATTTGGAGTGGAGCTTAACAAAGGCTGGAGTCTGCAGATCAGGGCTTCCACATGAGCCAATATGTGCATTATCTGCACCTGAATACGCCAACATGGATCAGATAGCCCATTTTAGTCATTTTTACGATGGCCTCCCTACTCCAGAGCACATACTCCAAAAGCCCATACTCCAGGAGCACATACACCAGCAGCACATACTCCAAAACCATATACTCCAGAAGCACGTACTCCAGGAGCATATACCCCAGAAGCACATAATCCACAAACACATACTGCAGAAACACATAATCCAGGAGCACATACTCCAGAAGCGCATACAACAGAAGCACATAATCCACAAACACATACTGCAGAAACACATAATCCAGGAGCACATACTCCAGAAGAACATACTCCAGGAGCACATACTCCAAAATCACGTACTCCAGTTGCACATACTCTTAAAGTACATACCTAAGAAGCACATACTTTAGGAGCACATACTTCGGAAGCACAAACTCCAGGAGCACATACTCCAGAAGCACATACTACAGTAGCACATACTTCAGGAGCACGTACTCCAGACGCACATACTTCAAAACCACATACTTCAGAGGCACATACTCCAGAAGCACATATTCCAGAAGCACATACTCCAGAGGCACATACTTCAGAGGCACATACTCCAAAACCACATACTCCAGAGGCACATACTCCAAAACCACATACTCCAAAACCACATGCTCCAGAGGAACATACTCCAGGAGCACATACCTCAAAAGCACATACTCCAGAACACATACTTCAGAAGTGCATACTACAAGAGCACATACTTCACGTGCACATACTCCAAAACCACATACTTCAGAACACATTCCCCAAAACCACATACTCCAGAGGCACATACTCCAGGAGCACATACTCCAAAAGCACATACTTCAGAACACATGCTCCAAAAACACATACTCCAGAGGCACATACTCCAGGAGCACATACCCCAAAAGCACATACCCCAGAACACATACTCCAGAAGTACACACTACAAGAGCACATACTTCACGTGCACATACTCCACAAGCACATACTCCAGAAGCACCTACACATCGTCCTCGGCTCGGTTCGCTTTTCCCATCAATCCAACAAAAGACCCGGATAGGCTTGGTTCGCAGCCGTTATTAGGGTTGTGTCCCCAAAAACGACTGGGAAGGAGACTAGGATATATTGATTTGAAAACCGAGCTCAGTTTAATACCCCGCCCCGGAATTAGGGGCTTTCTCTGTCCCCCACCCCTTTCTTTAAAAGCCGCTCCTTCCCCCCTCCCCCTACTAGTTAAAACCCTCTTTCAAGGCTGGATGATTTTTTTTCAATCCTGCACATAAGGAAATTATTTTACATCTTCCACTACGCTGGTTGTATCGTAAGCTGATAAACGTAGGGCATACAATGTGAAAGTTTATGCGAAATACCGAAATTAAAGGGGAAAGAAATCTTTAAATCACTAAAAATAGGAATTTCTGAGAAAAGGTCAGGTTGGGGGTTAAAACTACATATTCTTAATATAAAAAATACGTTGCAATTCAAAGGAAAACCTAAATATCGCGGAGGTGTACCATCATGGAACACTTGCTTCACACCAAATTCATGACAGAAGAAAGTATCTACTGATCACAAGTTAAAATGACCGGGACGAACCTAAAATTTACGTGATTACAAGTTAGATTAATCGACTAAAATTACTAGACTGACAATAAGGTAAACATTTGCTGTTGCATTCGCCGAAAGTGGGCAACGTAGCTCTTACACGACCATCTCTCTTCTTTCTTGCTGATTTTTTTTTTGGTTTCATTGCTGAAATAACGCCATCAAACGTGGATCAACTGAGGTAATGATATGTCGGTGAGAAGTCGTCGGATAACATGTAGCGACCGATATAGCGACCGACAATCGACCGAGGTGTCCGCTGCTTAGTCGGTGGACACCCCCTGTAATAAGAAACAAGATCGACGTCGACCAAGTTTCGATGATTGGTCGGTAATCCCTCGGTTAACTGTCGGCAAAGTAACGAGCAACTATCGACCGATAGCCTCAACGGCTGACTGTCGGCCACATACCGTATCGGCCGATGCTCGACGGACACTCGGCCGCCACTCGGCCGACACCAGACCGATATATCGACTGATATGGCGACCGACAGTCGACCGAGGTGTCGACCGCTATGTCGGTGAACAAAGATCCCACGTCGACCAAGTGTCGGTGGTATGTCGGCAAACTATCGGTGATCCGTCGGCAAACTATTGGTGATCTGTCGGCAACTGAGTAACGACTAGACATCGACCGACTATCGACCGATAGCCTGTAGCGGCCGACTGTCTCGCCCGATGCACGGGCGATACTCGACCGACACTCGGTCGCCACTCGACCGACAGCTGGCCAATATATCGACAGATATATCGACCGAGGTGTCGACCGCTACGTCGGTTGACACCCCCTAACGAAGTGGCCTTCCTGTAGTGATCTTTAGTCTGTGCCACATTGTGTGTAGGTAATTTTCGTCGTCATCGTCATCAGCTTTAGATTTGCAACGCAGAATGGCTAAAACAACAGCGAATAAGAAACAGCTCTTCTTTGTTAGCTCTCCAATCAGAAAGACCAGAAAACCCGCCATGTCAGCTGGCAGACATGGCGGGCTTTCTCAACAAAGAAGAGCTGTTTCTTATTCGCTGTTGTTTTAGCCATTCTGCGTTGCAAATCTAAAGAAAGCAAACGCGACGACGGCGAAAATTACCTACACACAAATTAAAGCAGCAAAGAGTAAAGATCACTACAGAAAAACGTCTTCAGGAATGTGGCGAATCGACCGTAACATGTAGCTGGTTGTCTAGCGAAATAACTTTACACCGAGGTAAGTTATTCCTTCCATCGCTTTCTTTAGATAAGATAAAATATTGCGTCCGTTCGCTAAAATTCTCTCCTTTCAGGGATAATCGTGCGAAAACAACACACCGACAGCGAGCGCGAAAATCGCCTGCCACGTGTGAAAACGTGGCTTGCGTGTGATGAACAACTGGTGTACGCGCGCGGCACGTTTTAATTTATTTTCAAAGAAAAGGAAGCCCTTTCACAAATGTGGTCTTCAAAGGGGTCCTTAAAGAATAAATAAATTAAACACTTAGGGACCCTTAGCACAATCCGGGTTCCACATGCTCCAGGAGCACAGGTTCCAGGGCACATACTACAAAAGCACATTGCAAAAGCACATTGCAAAAGCACATACGCCACAAACGCACACATGCGCACGTACTACAAAAGCACATACTCCAGCAGAACATACTCCAGGAACACGTACTCGAGAGCACATTCTCTAGAAACCATATACCAAAGGAGCACATACTCCAAAACCACATACTCCAGGAGCACATACTCCATCAGGACATACTCCAAAAGCACACACTCCAAAAGCACATACTAAAAAACCACATACTCTAGAAGCACATACTCCACAAGCACATACTCCAGAATCACATACTATAGCAACACATACTCCACAAGCACATACTCCAAAAGAACACACTCCAAAAGCACATACTCAGGAAGCATATACTCCAGAAGCACATAGTCCAGGAGCGCATACTCCAAATGCATATAGTCCAGAAGGAAGCACATACTCCAGACGCACATACTCCAGAAGCACATACTCCAAAAGTACACACTCCAGAAGCACATACTCCAGATGCACATACTCCAGAAACACATAGTCCCGTAGCACATACTCCAGAAGTACATACTCCACGAGCACATACTCCAGACACACTTACTCCAGAAGCGTATGCTCCAGAAGCACATACTCCAAAACCAAATACTCCAGAATAATATGGTCCAGGAGCACATACTCTAATTTCACAGGAGCAAATACTCCAAAAGCGCATACTTCAGAAGCACATACTCCAGGAGGACATACTTCAGGAGCTTATACTACGAGAGCACATACTCAAGCAGCACTTACTTCCGAAGCACATACTCCAGAAGCGTATACTTCAAAAGCACATACTCCAGAAACTCAAACTCCAGAACCACATCCTCCAGAAGCACATACGCCAGGAGCTCATACTTCAGAGTCACATATTCCCGAAGCACATACTCCAGGAGACCATACTCCAGAAGCAATTACTGCAGAAGCACACACTCCAGAAGCACAAACTCCAGGAGCACATGCTCGAGAAGCACATACTCCAAAAGCACATAGTCAAAAAGCACATTGTTCAGAATCACATACTCCAGGCGCACATACTCTAGAAGCACTTACTCCAGGAGCACATAATCCAGAAGCACATACTCCAGGAGCACATACTCCAGAAGCACATATTCCTGCAGCACATATGTCATGTGCACATACTCCAGAAGCAGATACTCCGAGAGTATTTATCCAGAAGGAGTACTCCAGAAGCACATACTGCCGCAGCAGATACTTCATAAGCACACACTCCAGAAGCACATACTACAGGAGCACATACTCCAGGTTCACATACTTCAGGAGCACATGTTACGAGAGCACATACTTCAGGTGCACATACTCCAGAAGCACATACTTCAGAAGCACATACTTCAGGAGCTTATACTCCAGGAGCACATACTCCAGAAGCACATAGTCCTGTAGCACATACTTCATGTGCATACTCCAGAAGCACATACTCCACAAGCGTATTCTCCAGAAGCACATACTCCAGAAGCATATAGTCCAGAAGCTCATACTCTAGGAGCAAATACTACAGAAGCACATACTATAGGAGCACATTCTCCAGGAACACATACTTTGTGAGTGAATATTGCGAGAGCACATACTTCAGGAGCACATACTCCAGGAGCACATTCTCCAGGAGCACATACGTCAGAAGCACATACTCCAGGAGCACCTACTCCAGACGCTCAGACTGCAGAAGCACATACTCCCTGAGCACACACTCCAGAAGCACATACTGCAGAAGCACATACTCCCTGAGCACATACTCCAGGAGCACCTACTCCAGGAGCACATACTATAACAACACATACTCCACGACCACATACTCCAAACGAACACACTCCAAAAGCACATACTCAAGAAGCATATACTCCAGGAGCACATACTCCAGAAGCACATACTCCAAAAGAACATACACCAGAAGCAAATAGTCCAGTAGCACATACTCCAGAAGCACACACTCCACTAGCACATACTCCAGACGCACTTACTCCAGAAGCGTATACTTCAGAAGCACATACTCCGAGAACATATATCCAGACGCACATACTTCATAAACACATACTGCCGCAGCAGTTACTTCATAAGCACACACTCCAGGAGCACATACTCCAGAAGCACATACTCGCCGAGCACATACTCCAGGAGCACATACTCCAGAAGCACATACTCCGGAAGCGCAGTCAGGAAGCACATACTCCAGAAGCACATAGTCAGGAAGCTCATACTCCAGAAGCAGGAAGCTGATACTCCAGAAGCACATACTTTATAACAAAATACTCCAGAATCACATACTCCAGAAGCACACACTCCAGGAACGCCTACTCCAGAACCACAGACTTCAGGAGCACATACTCCAGAGCACATACTCCGAGGGCATATACTCCAGAAGCACATATTCCAGAATCACATACTCTAGGATCTTACGTTCCAGAAGCACATACTCCAGGATCACATACTCCAGCCGCACCTACTCCAGAAGCGTATTCTCCTGGAGCACATACTCCAGCAGCACAAACTCCAGAAGCGCATACGCCATTTGCACCTAGCTACTCCACGAGCACATACTACAAAAGCACACAATCCAAATGACATACCTTAGAATCACGTAGTCCAGAAGCACATACTCTAGATGTATATACTCCAGGAGCACATACTTCAGGCGCTCTCAATTCAGATGCACATACTCCACAAGCACATACTCCAGAACCACATACTCCATGATCACTTACTCCAGACGAACATACTCCAGGGGCAGATATTCCAGCAGCACATATTCCAGAAGCACATACACCAGGTGCATACACTCCAGGAGCACATATTAGAGAAGCACATACTCCAAACGACATACTCCAGAATCACATAGTCCAGAAGCACATACTCTAGATGCACATATTCTAGGAAGCACATACTGCAAAAGCACATACTTCAGAAGCACATAGTCAAAAAGCACATTGTTTAGAATCACATACTCCAGAAGCACATACGCCAGAAGCAGATACTCCAGAAACACACACTTCACAAGCACATACTCCAGAAGCACATACATACTGTAGACGCACATACTCCAGGAGCACACACTCTCAAAACACATGCTCCAGAAGCACATACTCCACGAAGACATACTCAAGAAGCACATACTCCAGGAGCACATACTCCGGAAGTACATACTCCAGAACCACATACTCCAAAACCACAAACTCCAGAAGCACATATTCCAGGAGCACATTTTCCAGAAGCACATACTCCAGGAGCACATACTCCAGAAGCAGATACTCCAGGAGCACATACTCCAGAAGCACATACTGCAGCAGCACATACTCCAGGAGCACATACTCTAGGAACACATACTCCAGAAGCACATACTCCAAAACCACAAACTCCAGAAGCACATATTCCAGGAACACATTTTCCAGAAGCACATACTCCAGGAGCACATACTCCAGACGCAGATACTCCAGAAGCACATACTCCCAAAGCACATACTGCAACAGCACATACTCCAGGAGCACATACTCTAGGAACACGTACTTCAGAAACACATACTCCAGAAGCACATACTTTAGGAGCACATACTCCAGAAGCGTACACTCCAAAAGCACATACTCTAGAAGCACATACTCTAAAACCACATACTCCAGAAGCATATACTCCAGGAGCACATACTTCAGAAGCACACAGTGTAAAAGCACACACTCCAAAAGCACATACTCCAGGAGCACATACTCCAGCAGCAGATACTCCACCTGCACTTACTCCTGTAGTACATACGTCAGGAGCACATACTTCAGGACTACAAACTCCAGAAGCACATACTTTAGAAGCACATACTCCAGGAACACATACTCCAGCAGCACATACTGCAGAAGCACATACTGCCGGAGCACATATTGCATAAGCACATACTCCAGAAGTATGTACTCCAGGACCACATACTTCAGGAGCTCATAAAACGAGAGGACATACTCCAGGTGAATATACTCCAGAAACACATACTTCACAACCACATACTGCAGCAGCACATACTCCAGGAGCACATACTCTAGAAGCACATACTTTAGAAGCACATACTCCAGAAGCACATACTCCAGGAGCACATATTGCAAAGGACATACTCCAGGAACACATTCTTCTGTAACGCATTGTTCAGGAGCGCATACTCCAGGATCACATACTCTAGAAGCACATACGTGCGGAGCACATACTGCATAAGCACGTACTCCAGAAGCACGTACTCCAGAAGGACAGACTTTAGGAACACATACTCCAGAAGCACATACTCCAGAATCAAATATTGCAAAAGCACAGATGTTCCAGTGTGAGTTTTGTGTGTTTAGGTTGAACATCAGTACTTTTACTATGAATCTGCACGCCAAGATAACTGCACAGTAGTTGTATGGTTGGGATCAGGTAAAGGTCAGACTACAACTTCTTGAGTAACCATTGCACTTAAATCATACGACCTTAGACGCAATTAATAAAATTCAACTACGTCAAATAAAATCATCAAGTTTTTTTCTAATAACGAGTTTTTAACTTATGAACTAAGCTATTAGCAATCACTTTGTAAAATAATTCTAAAAGCTAGAGCGCATAGCAGCCTTTTTAAATCAACTTTTTACCTTTTAAGTTTCTTTATTTTTTTGCTTTTCCACCCACTCACTTACTTTCTATGGCAATTATGATTTCTTTCTTGTAACCAATTTTTGTTTTTTTTTTCTCACAATTTTATTTTTTTTAATTAGATTTCCTTATGGGCCTCTATGTATTTGACGTCTTTACTCCTATGATTCAGTAGCTCTAGTCAGTGTGTGTATTGGTGTACGATTTTAATAAACTGCCTGCTCCCAAAACAAAGCTTCAGTGTGAGTTCCTGTGTTTAGGACACGTTTATGTACAACAGGGTACGCGTTAAAATGCGACAAGTATACGAGTATGCTTCAAATATATCCACACTTTGATTAGCTGAAATCCAGAGGAGATAAATAAGGAAAACGGCTAAAACCTCATAGCATCTCTCTACAATACGTCCTTAAAGGAAGGCCCTATTGTATGTCCCACGGTAGTACGTGAACCTGCGAACCTGCGAACCTGCGAACCTGCGAACTACAAGGCAAAAATTTAACAAAAGACCGGAAATATGCTACTATAAAAATAATTAACAAAAGATGACAGATAAGACTAAAAACTAAAAAGGACCATTAACTGTTTATATATATATATATATATATATATATATATATATATAAACGAATAAACAATGAAGAGATTGTTTCACTTATCCTAGGAGTGCTCTATGCATGAATATGCAGAGCTAAATACAAATTTAAAGATAGAAAGTAATTGTAACTCGAGTTTCACGCA
>Ga0126336_10002687_pt1 | contig 10252 bp, 12 predicted proteins | sample SidCmetagenome_FD_92530 | JGI IMG/M metagenome (GOLD analysis project Ga0126336, IMG submission 92530) | Coral microbial communities from El Islote,Puerto Morelos, Mexico - Siderastrea C C metagenome | ecosystem: Host-associated > Invertebrates > Cnidaria > Coral | place: El Islote,Puerto...
AAATCATCGGGCTAGCAGGCCAAAAGCTAACAAGAAAAGCCCCAGGGGCATTAGACCCCGCCGTTTTTCTCCCCCCCCCCCCGGGGTGTAAAATATATGACGGTCACTCAAGATAGAAGTCCTTGCCTGTGTAGCGAAAGACGCGACGAGTATTTGTTTGGCCGAGCGAAAACCGGAGGTCTGGGGCAAGTGACCACCCAAAAAAAAAACCACGGAAAAAAAACGGGTATTACTAGACCCCATCCTGACTACGGGGTAAAAAGTCAAACTGACACTCGAAAAAACAACTGCATACAAATTGTAAATTAAATCTAAAACCGAAACCTCAGTTAAGGTCAACTAATAATTATTCCCATATTACCGAATGATGTTGTTCGAGGTCACAACAAGAGATGAAAGAAACAAGTGTATTAGATAATAATTTGAGGAAAGAACAGCCACGGACACTCCTGGTTGCACAAACTTATTCATACAACTAATGGAGACCGACGGAGGGCAAAGGTCATTGTTTTCTTAAACAAATTTTCATGCCATTTGTTAGGCGGTGCACGTGCTAGGCACGTGCCAACGTCTCATAAAATGGAACGCACATTCATGAAGCTGAGGAAGTCAGTAGACTTAGTCTCCGCGCGGGCTCCAAACAACCAGGCTCGTTATAATGAGGTGGATTTTACGAGGTTGAAAGCTAGAGTTTCAAATACGGGACGATTTGTTCGTGACATGGCCATTCTTGCATGTGAAGCGTAATTTGATGTTTTGAGTTTCGCAGCGTATTGAAGTTGAGTAAAGGTAAGCGTTGAAATGTTTACTTCGCTGTTTTGGAGGAGATTTCGTTTTTAAGGGGCCGTGTTTACAAAGAGTATCACCAATCTAAATTGATTCCGTCGCACCAGGTCAGAAATACATTTCTGCTTTTCGGTTCTGCGAAATTTTTAGAATTTTGGCTGTTTAAACCTGTCTAAGACCTCTCAGTCTTTCGTTTATGTCTTTCCACGGTTTCAAACTAATTTAATAAAGTTTCATTCATTTTAGTCTGTATTAGAGCACGGGTTAACACGCAAAAACATAAACGTCACGAGTCGGTTAGCTATCTCAGCATTGACGTGAATATGTGTTCCAGATGTCTCTAGAAACACAGCTTTGTGGCGATAAAAAATTGGTCTGAACCCCTATGTGAAATCAAGAATACTAGACGAAATGAAGTTTGAGCTCAAAAGAGGAGAAGTAAAGCTTTTTCTAGCAAAAAACGTTTCCCGCCTGTTGTAGCTTAAAGGATCAGTCTCATGAGTTGCGCATGGGCGCGCTAAAGGGCGAAACTTGAAATCTTCTGGCAGAATTTTTCAAGTTTGATCCGACAAATTCACAATGGCGTCTACAAGTGGAGGCGGCCATGGTGGGAAACGAACAACCTCGGGCCGCAAAAGGACGGTTTCTGACCTTAAAAATTACAAGCAGGAATGGTTTAAATGCCACAAACGTATTTGTCTGGAAGACAGAATATTTCAGTCGTGGCTTCAAGCAAAATTCGAGGCAGGATATGCAGCTTGTAGGGACAGTGAGTTCGCTACACATTTGTTGTCACTTGAATATCGAAGAAAGTAGGTTTTGCTTTTCTTTACGCGATGATTTCACGGTTCATATATTGTGTGAGCAAGTTCTATTTATGAGAGCATTCTCGTGTTTCTCTGACGGGAATTTCAAGATATTCCTACCGTGATGAGTTCTCATGCTTGTTCGACGCAAAGACATGTGACCGACTTAGAGCTCTGGTTGTGATTTCTTGCGATTCCTAAAAAGCACGAAAATAATTGTCTGAATAATTTCGAACTGTAATATGCTTTACAGAAGCTCGGAACGCAATCATTACAATTTTTTCACGTTTACAACTTACCCTGTTTTTACACGGTTTATCCTTTGCGCCACAACGACAACTGTCTCCGCACAGCAAATTTTGGCCTTTGCAGGGACATCCTCTGTTGCTATTTCCTATTCTCTTCGTGCTGCACGAACTCTTGCAGCTACAGCCTTGTGATGTTTCCTAAACGATAAGAGTTCGATTTTTGGGCTCTGACCCCCGAAACAAAGAAAAGATGTCATTTCCACTTACGGAAGAATCTGTCATGGCGGCCAACACAAAACGTGATCGATCTGAGAACGACTCACGAGCATGCGCAATTCATGAGACTGCGGCTCTAATGATTTCACGGTTTAGGAACGATTTGAAAAAGTTGTTCAGAGGTCACTGGTTACAAACAAACGAAGTTCTCAAGTTGCAAACATACATTTAATTCCTTACATCCCGGAAGTGCAAATTGTCCATAACAGGTCACCAGAAACCACGAACTACTTAAGAAAAGAAGAGGGGGGAGGTGAGAGACTATGCACCGCCTGTAAATTCTTCAGAATTTCTTGTTCCTGTATATGTTACAACCAAGAAAGATATCATCTTTATGTCCGCTGGAAAATCTGAGGATATGAATGATACAAATCACGGACACAACCTCGTAAACTAAAACTTAGCCGCATTATGGGAAGAGAAACTCGCTTGTTTGAACCAGAGGCGGCCCAAGCTCAAGATGAGAGAAGACGACATGACCTTTGCTATCAGGCGTGTTGTGCTAAAGGGCTCTCGATTTATAGACTTTGTATGGGAAATTCACTTTCGTTATCAAAATGCTAAAATAAAGTTATGAATGTGGAAATGAACTTCACTTTACTCGACATGGGGTTGTTTTTGTGTCTTGTGTGTAATTTGGGCGCAATTTGTGGCCGGTTTAGGCCAGTTTTTGGTTCGGTGTTGTTCGCGGTGTTGTTTATCCACATAAAACGAGGGAAGGCGGGTGACTGCAGACGACCGAGTCCCACAATCACTTTCGTATCACAAAGCAATGCAGAGAATCGCCATAAAACTATCATATTCATAAAGCCCCATAATTTCCACATCCTATTCAGCCTTCGGGGTGATCGCACGGTAGTTCTTGTCTGAGAAAATTCGAAAAACATTCTGCTATCGGCGATCTTCCCCATGTCGAGTTAAGTGAAGTTCATTTCCACATTCATAACTTTACTTTTAATTAGCATTTTGATAACGAAAGTGAATTTCCCATACAAAGTCTATAAATCGAGAGCCTTGTAACACAACACGCCTGATAGCAAAGGTCATGTCGTCTTAGGCTCAAGATGACGACTAACGCTTCAAGATCACACTTTACTCACTTACATTTCACGTGACAAAAAAGTGTTTCTTTTCGCTTTAAGCCAAAGAAATATTTAAAACAGACCTGCTCAGGACGATAAAGACTACTTTTACTAACATTAAAGAGTTAGACGACCAACCACCTTTTTTTTAATGCATTAACTTTATTGACTGCTCCACATCAGTACATCGCCACATTACATTACAAAAACACATACTAAACTATAGTTAACTACACGGTACACTAACTACCCAAATTACAGTTCACATTACAGTATAAGCAGACACAGACAGGAGAGCAGTAAACTAATACACTAATAAATAGATGAATACAATAAATAAATAAATACAATGCAGTAATGAATACAATAATACAAGTGGATATAAGGGATTACAACGCTAAGCATTACAGTAAGAGTATAAATGTACTTCAAAAATATACTACAAAAGAAAGACTGTAGACAAGAAAACAACTAAAGGCTCAAGGATTCTTGAATGTAAGATGGCTCTGTGGATAGTTTACCTTTTAATAGAATTTTAAACGCTTGAAAGCTGAGAGGTTCATTTTCCTTGGTAGCGGCATAGATATAAAAACGTACCACTATCAGGCAAAAATTAAGAGTGCGAAAGGAAAGTTTTTCAGGATGATGGGCATAGATTTTATCTGCATTCATTAGGGTTACCATGGGCGCACACAAGAATTCCACCAACAGGTAAGAAAAATTCTAAAAGATGTTAATGTACTGGCACTCTGCAAACAGATGCTCTAAGGTCTGCTGAATGCCACAGGATTGACGCTTATCATTCTCGCTAATTTTAGCCCTGAAGAGTTTGTCGCGAGTGTAAATAATATTGTGGTTTATTTTGAACTGAAACTGTAACGCGCTCCAAAGCGCTCTCTTTTACTCGCAAACTGAACACACTGTTCGAATCTCAACACGCTCCAAACAAACAGACTACTGCACATGTCCAACCAACAACGGGGGCTCAGGCCCTACGCTACACCATCTCCTGCCGCTTAAGAGCAGGGAATGTGTTTCTTTTTGTAACAGTTTAAAATGCAATTGTCCTCAGAACGTCCTTGAGCAGTCCTGACTAGTATACAACTGTTCTAACATAGTCTTTGAGCCATGCTGGCTTAATTCACGACTCGGTGTCACTTGAGTCTGACTTGGTACAGCAACTTGAGCACCGCTATTCACAGGGACTGCTGTGGACTGAGACAGATTGTCAGCAACCGCAGAATCAGAAATTGGAGTACCATTCCCAACAAGAACCTCAGGAGGATGTAGGACTTCCGTGATTGGAGAAGCAGGATTTTCCAGCCATTCCAATTCGACCTCCCCAGAGCCAACTGGGGTTCTTCTCTGCATTTTATCCGGCTCTTGCAATCCGACGCCCCTCCCCCCTAGAGCCATCTGGGGTTCTGCACAGCTGATCTGGCTCTTGCAAACGCCTCGAGAAAGCCGTTGGAGAAAGTGTCTCTTCAGGGGGAGAATGTCAAGGTTTCAAGTAGTTGAAGTGGACCACCCTCCTTTGACGATGCCTTCCAGGTTTTCTTATCTCCTCTCCAATACGATAGGTAACGTCATACAGGACGTTTACAACCTTCCAGGGGCCACACCAAGGTTTAAGGAAGTTATTCTTTCCCACCCTTGCTCGGTTTCGATACCACACTCGGCCTCTGACCTGGAACTGCTGACCACGGCACTTGGTATCATAATAGGTTTTTGCGACGTCTGTGCTCGCTGGAGGTTTTCTCTCGCTAGCTGTTCTGTCTCCGCGAACTGGTGAGGTTTCAGGCTTCAGGACAGCATCCAAGGGTAGGATTGCTTTCCGGCCAAACATTAGGCGATAGGGAGTGTAGCCCGTTGACTCGTGGACACTGGTATTGTAGGCCAAGACAGCCTTTAGAACAAAGTCCGCCCAATCTCGGCGGTGGTCAGATATCAGCTTAGACAAGATCTTCACAAGCGATTTGTTTAGCCTCTCCACCTGTACATCCCCATGAGGGTGATATGGTGTTGTCCGTGTCTTGCCGCCTCAATTAAATTACACAGTCCCTGCTCCATCGACATTAGCACCTTAATCAGAGTTTTAAGTCTCAAAACACCCAAACCAGGAAATGTACTCATCCATCACCTTCTTTGCTAGCGTTTCTGCTGATATGTTCCTCGCGGGGAATGCTTCAGCAAATTTCGTTAAGTGGTCTAATACTACTAACAACCACTCATAGCGAGAGCTAGATCTCGGTGTAGGATCGACAATATCAATGGCAACCCTCTGCAGTAGATGCAGGGTAGATGCAGGGCACCTGGGTGAAAACAGGATCTGGACTTTGAGCCGTGCGGATACTCTCGTTGGACAAGGGTTCTACCTTCACAGACTGGATCTATGCAACCTCTCTATCCACTTCACGGAGCTTAACAGCTTGCTCGTCCCACGGGAAGCGAGGCAATCCATCAGCATTGATATGCAGCCGACCAGAGCGGTGCTGCACTTCAAAGTCAAAGTCACTCAACCGCTCAAGCCCCTGGGAGCTCTTAAAGTTTCTCAGCCAGCACAGAGTATTGTGATCATTTTTGGCAAGAAAGTGTCTACCAAGGAGATACATTTGCTCCGATCCCCACACCAGGGCCAGCAGTTCCTTTTAGGTAGTGCTGTAGTTCCTCTCGGCTTACGATAGTGCACGTGCTGCATGTACTGTTACGCGCTCTTGACCATCTTGAACCTGCGACAACACGGCCCTCAACCCACTATCACTTTCATCTGTGTCTAGGATAAATGGTACATCCAGCCGAGGAAAGGCACGTATTGGAGAATTCGACAGGTGGCACTTGATCTTCTGTAAGGCGTCCTCACACTCAGCTGTCCACGTCAAATTGTTGCCCTTCTGTTCCGCACGGTGCAGTGGGCATGCAATCTGGGCATAGCTTAGTAAAAATTGGTGATAGTAATCAGCTGTTCCTAAGAATGCTTTCAACTGGGTGGTGTTTGCAGGTATAGGCCATTTCTTTATGATGCGTACTTTCTCAGGATCAGCAGATATGCCATCTCGAGTCACCATGTGACCTAACACAACCATCTGTTCAGACAACAGCTTGCGTTTCTTGGGGTTAATTTTCAAGCTCACTTCTGCCAAGCGAGACAGAACAATTGACAGCCTCTCCCGATGTTCTCCCAGTCTTTTACCAAAGATTATGATGTCATCCAAATACACTAGACAATCCGACCAACACAATCCTTTCAGTATTAGGTGCATGGCACGCATAAAGCAAGCAGGTGCATTTGTTTAACCAAAACTTAATCGGTGGAACTGGTGAAGGCCATCAGAGATTGCAAATGCTGTTTTCTCACGGTCTTCCATTGCAACATCTATTTACCGGTATCCTCGTAGGAGGTCAAGGTGAGAAAACCACTGTGCCCCTGCCAAGCTTTCCAATATATCATTGCACCGTGGAAGTGGATACAAGTCGCACTTCGTTACCGAGTTCAGGGCACGGTAATCTACACAAAAGCGCTGCGTGCCATCGGGTTTTCTACCAGCACCACAGGGGAAGACCACAAAGATTTAGATGGCTCTATTATCTCTGTTTCCAACATTTCATCCACTTGACGGCGTATTTCTTCTCTTTTGTGGAAAGGGACTGTACGGGTTGGCACCTGGATCGGTTGAGCGGGACCTGTATTAATGGTGTGTTTCACTCCCTTTGCCCTGCCCAAGTCCATTGGTCCTCGTGAAGTACAGTTAGCATAGGTGGCCAGTACCTCGTAATGTCTGCGTTTTTCTTCCTCAGGAGCGGCGTCACTGTTGATTGGGAACAGTTCTTTTCTTGGCACAGTCTTCCAACTGTACTGCACCACACTGTTTAGCTTAGAACACCCACATCACTCTCCGAAACACCAGGAGACACAACTTTGTAATTCATACCCACGTTGTCCTCCTCGGACAGCTCAGTTTACCCACGTAATGGGTATAGCTCGCCTACGCTGCTGCACCTGTAAATCTTGAGGGGTTTGTTGAGTGGGTTGAAAACTCGAACAGGGACTTGGCCATCTTTGATAGTCACTGCAGTTCAAAATGCTCCCACCGCATGGTAAACGTTTCTGATGGTTCCAGCACACCCTCTAACTCTTCTAGGCCCACTGCCTCGTGAACCTGGCAAGGTATGTCCGCAACCATGTTTGGGGACAGTGTAATAGTCTCGGCTACGGTGATTCTGCAAACCTTATCAAGGTGCCCAAACACCATCTTGCTGGGTCCCTCTTTGGTGTAGACAGCCCCAGCGTCAAAGTTCAGCACACATTTGTGGGTACGGAGGAAATCTATGCCAACTAGTATTTCCTGTGTAAGGCCTCTGCACACAAACACCCCATGCTGTGCTGTTATGCCACCAATCTGGAGTGTATTCTCTACTTCTCCCAACACATCAAGTGGCATGTTATTAGCCCCAAGGACAGGCTTATGCTGGGGTTGAAGTTTAATTGTAGCTTCTGTCGGCGTGTCCAACAAAGCATGACATTCAAAACCATTTACCTTGCAGTTCAGGAAAGCACCTTGTGGGGTTCCAGGCGGAGTCACTTCTAGTTACGCGCCGCCCTTTTCAAGTTTCCCTGACGAGGATTGATGTACGATGGGCAATCACGGACGAGATGGGTCAGACTGCCACATTTAAAACATGCTCTAGGGCCTTGCCTCCCCACGTTTGATTTCTGTCTCCCCTGAGGAATGTTTTTCAACTTCTGTAAGATTTCAGCTTGCTATTGAAAGAGTTCATTAGCCCATGGTGGAGGTTCATGATCCCCTTCTTGAGGTTTAAAATTCGTATGAGATGTACTGTAACTGGCTGATGGGGCTCCCTCTCCTTCCCGGAAGGCGAAGAAAGCACACGTTTACTTCCTTTGTTCAGAACATTTTGATTTCATTCATATCGCTGAGCTGCCGCCAGTGTCTCGTCTAAGGTGTTGGGACCCGAGACATACACTTTTTCACGCAAAGTAATTGGGGTTAGAGAGCTCACAAAGAAATCTCTTGCCTTACGATTAAGGATTTCCGGGGGGGGTCTTCTGGATACGTTTACTCCACAAGGCGAGAAATTTAACATCACAGTTGGTGTAAATGTTCATCTGGTCGACGAAGTTTTTCACGCAAAGTAGCGATGCGTACTTGACAAGATTCCTTTGGATGAAAACGATCAGTAAGGGCTCATTGAACCGCCGACCACTTGCGGTTTGTTCATCGGTTGCACTGTAGAAGATCTGTTCGGCGAGGCCCTTTAGGTACGCTGATAAGATTTGACATTGCAGTTCGGGACTCCATTTATTCAAAGCAGCAATGCTCTTGAATTTTCGTAGCCAGGCCAGCCAGCTTTCTCCGGACGTAGCGGAAAAGCTTTCCGGATTGGTGCAAAGCGGTAGGTTTTCTGGCAAACCATTCGAACTTGTTGAGGTCGACGTGCCACTTTCGCTTTTCTTGCCAATTTTTGCTTCCAGCTAGGATAGTTTTGTCTCTAAAGCCTTGACAGTCTCTTTCATTGGTGATTCACGTGGCTTTCACCGCTGCCACCAGATGTAACGAGCTACAAAGCGCTCTCTTTTACTCGTAAACTCCACACACTCTTCGAATCTCAACACGCTCCATGTCCAACTAACAACTGGGGCTCATGCCCCACGCTACAAAACATGGAAAGTTTTATGTTTTTGGCGACCTTCAAAGGGAGGCTGTATAACATCAAGATATTCTGATCGGTGAAACCAGCCCTTATGAGGCGAGCCTCTGCCTTTGAAATAAGCGTATCTTCTTTACTTTTTACCATAGCACCTTTGATTTTCAGACTGATTTTCGAAGGTTCCCTTGACCACAAGTCGACTCCTTTTCCTGCTAAAATCTCTACATGCACACAATTCTTTATCCTCAAACGCCTTCAAATTTCGTTCCCATGTTACTTTAAAAACACAGTATCTTCATCTAATTTTACCAAAATCCCCCAACAAATTTAGTCCACCGTGGAAACATTCTCCGTTCAGTTTCAGTTCACAATCTTGTGTCTTTCCACAATCAACAAACATCATCGACCTAACATAAAATACAAAAACCACAAATTTACGAAATCGTTGCAAATATTGAACTCAGAAAAAAATTCACCCACGGTTCGACATGGTTTGCTTATCACTTCTACCACTCTTCGTAATTAAACATATCCACTTCGTTTTCGTAATATTTCCCTCTAAAATGCTAGTCATTTTTAAACAATGAAATATCACTTGTATTGAGCCTTGTACCTTGCTCGTACTTTCGTAGTATCTAGCAGCAAAAATAGCCCGACCAAAACACATGCTCAAATAACAATTTAGTGTTGGGCCTATTGCTCACGGCGTGTAAGCAGATGAGCGTTGTACACAATACTTACTTTGTATAAGTCGAATTATTTTCAACCTACTTAAGGTCAACTACGTGCTTACGAAACACCCGAAGATCCAGATAAAGAACGTAAACTCGTGCGCAAATGTCCACTTGTCCACGTGCAACCTTCATGCTCATGCCCCCAAAATTTACGAGGCTATCACGTGGACAACCAAAGACATATGCCTCGCGAATTTGCATAAGTGTTTCTTCCATTAAAAGAAAAAATTTTCGTTTGTCAAAATTAGACAAAACGTTGCTCAACTTAACGATAACCATGGAAGATTATATCCAAAAGATTAAGTACTGCTTCATCGAGCCCCCAATAACTCTATGCAAATTCACGCTCCGCTCGGACCAAAGATCGCCTTCTTCACAGTTAAATTATCTTAAATTTACCCTCAAACAAGTCGCTTCAAACTTCAAATAAAACAAAACTGTTTTAAAAACCTTGCAAAGTTCAATCAAAATTATCTACATCAAACACAGATACAATCTTTTCAACCAACATCTTGGTCAAATTTGGTCACATCATGAGCTATAGGAAACATGGATTTTGAGTTCTCATCGAACGTTGTTTCAAGCAAACAGCGATGAAATATGTCAACTATTCAATAAAGCTATCACCTTACGGTCCGTTCTGCTGTCCCTTG
>Ga0126336_10002688_pt1 | contig 10251 bp, 6 predicted proteins | sample SidCmetagenome_FD_92530 | JGI IMG/M metagenome (GOLD analysis project Ga0126336, IMG submission 92530) | Coral microbial communities from El Islote,Puerto Morelos, Mexico - Siderastrea C C metagenome | ecosystem: Host-associated > Invertebrates > Cnidaria > Coral | place: El Islote,Puerto...
GAAATAATTTGCATAAATTAACATTGATTCGCCGTGACGTCACTGGACGGCATTAGCGGCTCATTGATTCAGACGTCTCTCTCGGGAGTGAGCGACCAGAGGAGACGGCTGAAATTCAGGCTAGTTTTCCTTGACTGAAGCCGCAAACATGTTTACAGCACAGCATAAAAGTATGTTTATTTTAGCCGTTAGTTAGTTGCAGTTATTTGAGGTTAGCTGAGATTAGAGGGAGTACTTTGTGCAAGGATTATTACGCCAATAAAGAAGGCAGTCCTTCATAACAGAGTCCTGATCGTCTCAACTGTTGGCCAAGCAAGTACTCCAACAAAGTGAACAAAACAGAACTTGTTCAAAGCAAATGCATGTAACTAGCGTCAAGCCGGGAAAGCACGTTGAACCAGTCACAGTTGGTTCTCGTTTTACTAACGATTAATTGAGAAACTGGTGCGAGGGTTAAAAATTCAGTACCTTTCATCTGACTTGTCACACTTGAGTCAAACATTTGAGCCACACGTATTGATTTAAGGACGTTCGCGCTCATTGTTTGTGCGCATCCTTACTGCGCACGTAATTCACGTCGTGATGTCATGCCACGTCATGCATCGAACGCGCGCGCTTAGTAAGAAATTTAGACAGATACAGTGGTGATGGGTATTTTTGTATCTATAAACGTGCCTAACTCTCTTAAATGCATGGTGACCCCATTCTTTTTTTTCGATAAATCACATTCTTTATTGGTTTTCTGCATCTTGTCCAAGAACAAAAAAAAAATTCTGAACGTGAGAAGTTTTAATTTTATTGCTATTTCTACTCAAATACGATCGAATTTTTCTACGAATGCAAGGTATATATGACTTACAATTATCCTTCGGTGAGACTAATGTTACCTGAAGAAACAATATTACAAGCAAAAATGTACTAAATAGGCCTATTTGCGATGAAATAAAGAAATCAGCATCGTCTAGAGTCTTCCACGTAACTTATTTTATTCCTTATAGCAAGGAAGCCGATTTCGCCTTCCATAACCAAAGCTTCTAAAAACACAACATTTCCAATACGCTTTATCTCCGAAAAGAGCACGGTGACCTCCCAATTTTTTTGCTTTTCTGACATGAGTTGGTCATTATCTAACTATAGCAAAAGTTTGGAAAAAATCTGAACGTGGGAAGATTTGGGCGAGAACGTCCTTAAGGTTGGACTCTGGAAGTCAAAAACATGCCCTCTTTATATTTGGACCATTGGACAAGCAGAATCTCAATAATATCAAACACTTTTTTTTAAAGTAAAAAACAGCACAGTATTGTAAGCTAAGTTTTTACACAGAACACGCACACATAATTTGTGTCTTGAATTTTGATGTGACCTTACATTATTTTTACATGTTTTAATCAATTTTATGTAAACCGATGGCGAACCTTAAGGAAAATGGCGTTGTAGAAGTTCCCAATTTCGTTCTCAGGACTAAAGACGTATTATTTACGTCCCCGAAGGTAGTCGAACGAACTGACCCTCCGTACCCTGGTCGGATGCTCTAACCACTGTAAGGCTCGTAAAGAGCAAGGTGACGTATTTACCAGTATTGTGACACGCGTCGAAGGCGTTCAGGTATCCCCTCACCTTTGCTGGGAACAGTTTCATTCAGAGTTAGCGTCATTCTATCAAGTTCATTGTTTATTATGAATAAACGGCCACGTGTGTGGCCAAAATATGCCGTGATGTGTCAGGTCATCTCTCTTCTCAACCAAGGCAATGCACGCGAGATATTTTGCACAGTTAAAATCTAATGGGGCGTAAAGAACACCAGCATCATGGTTTGTTAAACACCATTTGCCAGTAACACTATATGAAAACACAGGTAGGTAGTTCAGCAGTTATTTTTCACGAAAGAAAAGTTTTGTGTTTACCACTATTTATTATGGTCTAGTGTGGTTACTCTAGCGAAATTTTGCCAGAACTCAAGAGAGTTTTGGAAACGAGGCCGACGAGGGCAAATGTTTCCATAGTATTTCTTGTTTTTCCCAACTCCTTTCAAATTGCGGGACAAGCAACGACGACGGCAACGCTAAGAAAAACGTCACTAAACTGTGTACTCACGTCCTTTAGTTCTACTTCGCGATTATTCCAGCTCGTTCAACTTGTCTATTGTGGCTGAACTATCCAGGAGCTGAGTACAGAAAGGAAAATTCACCATCTTGTGCTGCCGTTTTCCTCAAACCTTAAAATTGATGTTCTCACGTTGTTGTTTTGCAGAGCAGGGCAAGGAAATGTAACAGAGTGTATAACACACGCGCAAAACCAAAAGCATATCCATCGCATTTTATACCCGTTTGGTCTTTAGACGAACCATCCAAACCTCAGACAATGAAGATATCTACTTTCAGTGCTTTCAGTCTTAGTGAAAGCAAAAATCTTCAAATATTTGCCTTCAAAAGAAAATAACCTCAAACATTGGCTTCCAAGGCCTTCGAAAATCAAATATCTTCCAATATTTGCTTTCAGTCTTACTTAAAGCAAATATCTTCAAGTATTCGCTTATTATAAATATCTTCAGTCAAAGTCATTTGTTTTTGTTAATCGGCTTTCAAACACGGAGCTAAGTTAGATATTCGGGACAGATATAGTGGTTATACAGCAGTCCACTGTACTGTTCTTCATGACGGTCGTGATGTTTTCAAATGTTTGATTAAAAATGGAGCCGTTGTTAACGAACGAGGATACGATAACCGTACTCCTCTGATGTCAGCAATCTCAGAAGGCTGTCTGGACGAAGGCGTCTTCCTTATCAAAAACGGAGCTGGTGTTAATGTTCAAGATAAAAAAGGTAAAACAGCTGTCCACTAAACTGTTCAATATCATAACAGTCCAAGTCACCACTTATGGTGTCAGTGGTGTGAAATTTTAAGTTGTTTGGTTGAAAATGGAGCCGATGTAAATGCACGTGTGAATGAGAATTAACTACACTCCTCTGATGTTAGCAAGCTCAAATGGTGATATGAAAGTGGTAACCTTCCTTATTGAACATGGAGCTAACGTGGATTTTCAAAACAAACTGGATAATACTGGATAATACATCTCTTCACTATGCTGTTAGACGTAACTCCCCTGAAAAAGTTAACAAACTTTTAAGTCATGGAGCATCCCAGTTGAACAACCAGCAGTTAACCGGCCTCTTCTGTCTGCCAGTAAACAGGGCTTGATCACAAGGGTAGAAGATTTAATCACGAGACCACTATGCACAAAGGAACAAGGAATTGATGCCTTAGAGCTTTTGGTGCCTCCCTTGCTACAAAGTCATCAAGTAACACTGGAATTGCGAAAGCGTTTGAGTTCATGAAGCGTGGGATGGAGGAAACTTCAAGGTTTCAAGACCCTTCCCATCCCCTGTTAAAAAAAAGCAGTTGAACCTGTTGAATCACGGGCGTTCGCGTGTCCTCTTCTCTGATCTACTCATTCCGAAGCAGAAGGACGGTCTCCTCGTAGTCTAACTACATCTGTGTTATCGCAGGCTTGGGGTAACAAGTTAACATATGGTTTGTGTCTCGTAGTCTAACTACATCTGTGTTATCGCAGGCGTGGGGTAACAAGTTAACATATGGTTTGTGTCTCGTAGTCTAACTACATCTGTGTTATCGCAGGCTTGGGGTAACAAGTTAACATATGGTTTGTGTCTCGTAGTCTAACTACATCTGTGTTATCGCAGGCTTGGGGTAACAAGTTAACATATGGCTTGTGACTTGACTTTTATGAGTTTAGTTTTCACGAACTTAAAAACCACCAAAGTCCACTTTGCTTGCAAAAGAAATGCAAACAGATTGCATGTCTCACAAGACAACACAGCTTTGGTGGATGAATTAACCTGTTATAAGAGGAGATGTACTTCAATTTAATGGCTTTTCGGGCAAAATGCGTTTTTGCAACTTATTTCTGGAAAGGGTAACTTCATGTATATAATATTTTATTTATTTGTTGCTTTACTTGTTCATCAATTTTGTTTTGATTGTGTTTTAATTTCTTTTATCTGTTCACTTTGTATTCTGCATTTCACGTTTTCAGAGCCGCAGACGTAGTGGTTGTTTTTGCAGGTGACGTGGTCTGCTGCACGCGAGTGGTCTACTTCTGCACCTGTCAGAAACCGGTTTAGGCGGTCGATCAACCAGTCTGTCAACTTTTTGTAGAAAATTGTTGTCGTTTTTGAACCAATAACTACAGTTATCGATCTGTTTTAGTTTCGAATTGATATTTGCCGTTTCTTTCTTACAAACAACCTTTCTACCAAAGATTTGATCTTTACACGGCCTGCTCGAGATTCCTCGATCGTCATCTTAAGGAAGGTCAGAATTCATTTCTTGATACTTTGGTGTTTTGCACGTCACGCATCGCGTGCTTTTTCAAAATGACTTAATTAACACCAAGTTTATAGCAGTTTTTTAGTTTCACTTCCCTGTCGTATTTCGACTATATAACTAGCGCTTGATACTTAAATCCATGACGCTGGTTACTTTATCAGTACAGTTACAGTTACAGTACAGTTACGGAGGCAGAGCCAAAATTTAAAAAAAAATACATATCTATTTACTGGAAGGAGAGAAAATTTATTTTGACTTAAATTAAAATCGGATTCAAGAGAACAGGTCTTATTACACGACAAGGCGTCTTAAGTACTGAAAATATTTATTTTGACCGAGGAAACAAACAGTTCGTAAAGGCTGAAAGATTGTCTAATTCTCCCCTCGATTCTTTATGTTTAAGAGCTTTGGCAAAACAGTAATGATTTTGGAAAGTATTCCGAGTTAAAACGGAACAAATCTGAATAAAACTTTTAAGGCACGACTCAGTCCGTGGTCTAATATAATAAAATATTAATAATCGTAACAAAAAGATTTGCATTTGGACGCGTGAAACTCGTTACCTTTCAAATATGTGAAAATTATTTTTTTTTTTTTTGGCGGACGTATTGTTGTCTGTCAAGACATTAACCTTAAGCGAAAGCACATTTATAAATTATAGATAAAAATAAATCACAAAAATGAAAGATTGGAAGTAAAAATTGCGAACACTGACAGTTTCCGAGGCTGGAAATCACGAAAAACACAAGCTGAGGAAATCACTGAACAGCAGAGTGAGAAAAAATTTATTCGTACTTCCTTTTAACTTTAGAACTGCCGTTATCTCAGAACTGACAAAGCAAGCTTTAAGTCCGATGTTTAAGTTCTAAACATGCCAACCTGCTGGCGTTGTAAAAGTATTTCTTAGTGACGGAGCAGGGGAAGATAAATTAAAGGACCAAGAGAAAATAAGGGAAAGGACCTAACACGGGAAAGGACCTAATCCTCTCACGGCTTGCCAAACTGCGTTCTTCAGTAATGTAACGTATTGGCCACTTCTTTTGTAGATGGTTTTTCCATTTTGTATTGAAACCTTTCTTTCACAAAAAGTTTCAGGGAAAAAACATTGATTCTGCGCAAAGTGTATGGAAGAAAAAGGTTCGGGTCATTAATTTTCGCTAAGTACGCGTCCCCAATCATCTGTCAACAAACACGTGACATAAAAGCACCCTGATGTTTGGGCACGCAATCGATTACGTCGTAGTTTGGGTGATCTTGGAAGGTTCTGTTGTTTCGAAAACTCTCGATGTCTTCTAGAAGAAACGGAAAAGACTCTGGCTGCCCGTTTGCGTCTTCCAAAACACCAGCAAAGCGTAAACGCGCCAAAGCATTTAGTAAGGAATGGGCCGAAAAGCTCGTTGCGGAATTGCTCGCGCTCCTTGCTTATGGAACTCTGCTCTTCTCAGAATTTGCACTTAAGCGCTTAGAAATAGGGATTCGCTTGCCAGCACGTTTGTATGACGCGAACGGTAAGAAATAATCCATTCAGATTTCATAGTATTTCTGCGAAAAAGTGATCAAAAAGTTTATTCTTACCCAATTGCTCTCACTTTAAAAAGGACAATCTCTTTTGGGTGTGGACTTGCTTCTTGCGAGCACGTGGTGGTTTCTTGCTGGGTTTCTATGCAGCGCTTTCTTTTCGCCTTCTCTTGTCGTTTTCTGTTGTCCTTATCCCTAGTCGTCTCTTCCTTCTTTCGTGAAGTTGATTTTGGCATTCTAAATTGATCTCCAAGTTACCTTATTGGAAATTTTATGGGAGAAAAGGGTTGCGGCCGGGGGGGTTGCAGTTGAATGACACACAGACCTGAGAGAAAGTCGTTTTCTGATAAATTCCTGGTCGACATGTTCGCTCTACCGTTATAAGGTAAGTTAAGTTGAGCCAGACCCAGTCTATCAAACTGCAGCTCAGTAATTAACCTGACACCTATGTTTAAATCGCATCAGACCAGAAAAAATTCTCTAGAGCTATTTTGCCTGTTGTCTCGAAACAAAATTTTAAGAAATTGAGCACACGCTTTAAGTTTGCGTTGAGCGAGTTTTCAACCGTTCAGATTTAGCTTACATGTGGCGAGAATTGGTCATATAGTGTGACTCCATAATCTTGTCAACAAATTTTATTTTTTTCGGCATTCATTCAAAAGCTATGAGCTATTAAAGAAAGAGGAGGGATGTTTTTTCTAATTTTACCTACCTCAGAAAACAAACCAGGCCAGATATCGAAATTTCCCAACACTGCTTTTGAGAAAAAGGTGTGAAGAATTCGATGGGATGTTTGTCTTTCGCTGCAGATCATTTTCGACTGGAGGGGAACCGGGTTTTGTGAACGATGTACTTTTGGAAACGCTAGCATGCATTATTTTGGATACATCTAGCTTTTTTCTTTACCTTTTTAGGTATTAGTAGTCTTCTAGTAAGGTATTAGTAAGCTTTCAGAATATATATATATATATATATATATATATATATATATATATATATATATATATATTTTGTCAGGGCTTTTGAAAAACGCCAAGCGATAAAACCGTGATGACGCGATTTTGTCGTTTGGGGTGCCCTGGTATTTTAAGTATTCGTTTCTTTCTGTTTGTTTGTAAGACCGGTCAATCCGGTAGTAATCCAAATGAAACGTTACATTTTAGAAGAAGAGTTTTTCGGTAAAGAGGTATTACTTCCGAGATATCACTAGTTTATGGAAACTATTGGAATGACCGGGAATATTTCTATACTCACTGTCTGGTTGTTCAACATTTACTTAAAACTCCGAAACTTTCTGTTGAAGGTAACTGGAAAATAGTTTTTCGTTTGTCCACATGAAAAATTTCCAGGATAAATGGTATTTCTTGAAAGGTAGTTTAAAATTTCCAAACGGGATTTCCGTACGGAAAATGTTGGTACCTTGTTTTGTATATGCTTAAGACGAATTACAATTGTATCCTCGAATTAAATCAGTGCGAAACTACTTTGATATGCCTCTGATTAGGAACTTATGGTATACGTTCTTACATCATTTTTTACGTTTGGAAAGACAGCTCCGATTCCGAGACGCAGATGGCTGTATACAATGATTTTTACAGCACTCCGTTTTTCGTCTCAACTGGCCAATCAAAATACAAAAAGAACTGTGGGAGCTAGAGTTGTCAAGTGTCATGTTAACACTCGTGACTTGATTCGACTTGATTGACTTGATTTGATTGGTCAGTCGAAACGACCCAATTCAATAAATTTGCGAGAGATATTATCTTAACGAAACGACAGCACATGCACCAAATCACGCCTTCAGCTGCTATGTTTTTCGCCCCTACTATCTGAGAACCTGGAACAGGCTACTTTCCGAGAGACCCTGCGTTTTCGGTCAGCGGAAACCAAACGCTGCCTATCTTTCTTGGTGAGGACCAAAAGAATTTTAAGTGAGGACCAAAAGAGTCACTGTCCCTAGGAAAGAGATTGCTAGACAATAAACCGGCTGCGCATGCATGAGAGAAAATCAACTGATTATAGTACCGTTAATTGGTTTTCAAGTTGTGAAAACATCCTCTGGAAAGTGTTCACCCCTCCCTCAAAGTTTTACTGTTCTTCGTGGTGACTCTGAAATGTTAATCGCCCTGAAACGTCTTCGGACAACCTTTTTTTCTGTTGGTTTGTTCTGATTACCTTTGTCTTTAAACTGTTTGAAAAAGTTAAAAAGGTTCGGAAATATCCACCATTACAGTGATCAAATGTCGTGCTCTGAACTGCTTATAAATTAAACGACCTTATTTCAAGCTTTCAGAAATAAACTTGGAGATTAACCGGCTACTTTCATTATTTTCCAGAGAAATGAACAAGACGAACGTCCCCCGGTTGCCTCTTCCACACGTAACAAAACATCAAGCAATAGTCATGGCATCTCGTCTATTTAATCTGAATATCACCGATCCTTCCTCTGTCAAGGCACTTGCCAGTTTTGACGACAGAAACTTCTATATGCAGGGATCCTTGAACAGCAAGCAGGAAGATATTGGCACATCTGATTCCAAAGAGTACATTCTCAAAATTGCAAGCCACGCGGCTTCAAACCATGACTGTTTAATAGAGACACAGCATAACGCCATGTTGTTTCTCCAAGCACGTGACTACAAGTGCCCTACCCCAGTCCCTTCCATTTTCGGCACCTCTTTTGTGATGTGCAAATTCCCCAGAAGCCTCCCTTCTGATAGCGCTGCCTTGGAAAAGGGTGATGTGAAAGGCGTCGGAGATCTGGAAGATGAGACGGCAATTTATGATGGTGAAGAGTACTCTGAAAAGGAATTCTTTGTGTGCGCTGTGCGGCTACTGAACTTTGTACCAGGAAAAATGATGAACGAAATACCGCTGAGCACTCAACTGCTGTTTGATGTCGGGATGGCCGTGGGGAGGTTGGATCGAGATTTAAAGGTAGAATTCATTTACACAGAGGTTTCTCTTATGTCTCCCATTAGATAAAAGGCTTGATACGCAAATGAATACCGACATATATGCATATATTACGCCTCCAATAATAATCACCTGCATAAGATGAGTGGGGCCTCATAGGTGGAGCGGAATGGTTCGTATGCGCATGCTCCTTGCTAACATATTCATTAGGTACATAGGTACCTAGATGAACAAGAATAGCGCGATTGACCTAGCTTAACTCGACTTGTTGAACGAAAAATTTTTTTCCTAAAATCCATACGATACTTCGGCAAGCGTTTCCAATTTTGGGTCCTGTTCTGTCCCTTTTCTAGTTTGGCAGCTTTTAATTAAGGTGTAGTTCATTCATTTCTCTGACTCAGGAAACTTTTGTTTCGCAGGAATTCGGATGCTCGAGGCTCGACCGTCCAGGGTTTCTTTGGGACATGTCTTGTGTTGGTGACACAGTTGAGCAGTTTCTTGAAGCTGTCAGTGAAATTCATTACGCTGAAATCGCCCGAGATGTCTGCGAATCTTTTAGAAAAGAAGTTTCTCCAAAACTTCACCTCTTGCCCAAACAGTTCATTCACGGAGACCTAAAGCCCCACAATATCTTACTGATTCCTGTTGAAAACAATAATGTTGTACAAGAAATTGGTTTCATTGACTTCGGTTTTCTTAACTACGGTTGCCGCATTTTTGATGTAGCAATTTCTTTGATGCAAATCCTGAATGTTGCAGTTGATCTGGATTTTAGTGGCGGGCGAACCCGAATGGCGGGACACTTTTTGGCGGGATATCACTCGGTCAATCCCTTGACCAATGAAGAAATAGAATTGCTGCCTGTTTTGATAGCCTCCAGGTATTGTCAGTCGCTTGTTTATGGCGCCTACACCAAAAAAGCTCTCAATCCGGGCGAAGAATGTATCATGGATTTAACAGCACGAAGCAACTGGAAAAATTTTGAGGCGTTTTGGAAATTACCCAGAGAAGAAACTCTACAAATGTGGAAGCAAATGAGCAACACGGACATAGTACCATCTTTGCTCATGTGATTTTTTCTATTAAACTAAATTATTGAATTTCGAAAAAAGCATAGAATATCAAAGAACAAAGTTAAGGTTGAGGGGTTTGTGTGGGTTTTGTCACACAGCCATACAAAAAACCTGTTCATGCGGAAAGGGCAAGTCCATCAGCCAAGGGTTGTTTACCATTTACATGGGCAAACCGGTCGGTTTACCGTTTGGGTCGGTTTGGGCAAATGGTAAGCAAATTTCCGTATTGTTAAAATTCCGTTACGGGACTGGCGCTTACCATTTGCAGAAATCCTTACCATTTACCAAAACATTTGCACGACGGCGACGGCTAACGAGAAGGTCGCAAAACAAAAGCTTTGATTAACAAAACAACGACTCTGCACGTGCGTTATTTTTGGTATATTTCTTTGCCGTTC
>Ga0126336_10002689_pt1 | contig 10251 bp, 5 predicted proteins | sample SidCmetagenome_FD_92530 | JGI IMG/M metagenome (GOLD analysis project Ga0126336, IMG submission 92530) | Coral microbial communities from El Islote,Puerto Morelos, Mexico - Siderastrea C C metagenome | ecosystem: Host-associated > Invertebrates > Cnidaria > Coral | place: El Islote,Puerto...
AAAGAGGACTTGGCGAAAATCTACTCGTCATATGATCAGTCATCACCAAGCCCTAAGTCATTGCAGCAATTCGTTTGGTTTAACATCATGTATCACCTTATTCGAAGAGGAAGAGAGAACCTTGGCCTTCACACGAAACAGTCCTTTGCAGTCAGAGTTGACGCGACCGGACGAAAATATATCTACCAGGAGCAGGATGAACTCGACAAAAACCACAGGGAAAACGATGATACCTTTGCTTCTTTGGGGGATGGAAGAATGTACGAAAACGCGAATAATCCAAAATTATGTCCAGTAAGAGCATTTGAACTATATTTATCAAAACGCCATCCGTCGCTGAACTTGCCGTGGTAAAGGCTCAAGGCTCTAGAACGCTTCAATGAATCTGACAGTGTTTGGTACTGCAATTTCCCTCTGGGAAGAAAAACCCTAGAATCGTTAATGAAAACTATTTCTGTCGATTGTAAACTCTCTCAAGAGTATACTAACCATTGCATAAGATCTGCAGCAGTATCCGTTCTCGATAACAACAATGTTGAAGCTCTGCATATTGCGCGTGTGTCCGGGCACAAAAGTGAGAGTAGCATCAGCTCTTACAGTTGACAACTACTGAACAGAATCTAAATCAATTGAAACATTACAAACTTTAACTTCTGCCTGTGCCCAAGGTAACACTGAAATTATTACTTTGGGAACTGAAGTTGAGCAAAGTAAGCTTAATGTGCCAATCTTACAAACTTCCCCTGTGCTAACACACAATTTTGCTACCAGTAGCAGTCAAGAAACTGTTCACTTCCACACTGGAGCTTTTTCATCCGGTTGTAATGTTACAGTGAATTGCCATTATCATTAAACATCGCTGTGATTCAGTGTTTTTCTTAAGTCTGTACATTTTACTCCGCTTTAGTTTACCTTTTTGTACATTTTTAACGTTGTAGTATTTCCCGCTCTTATACGCTTACATGTAATTTGTCAATAAATTTTCGATTGTTTTCACATTACGTCTTCTAATCTCTTCGTTGTGCTATATAACAAATCACTTAATGACTGGTCCCTCGGTAAACCAGTTAATTTTGTTTCCCTCGAATCTCAATGTTTCCCGAGGCGGAGATTGTCGGGAAACAAAATTAACTGTTTCCCTCGGGACCGGTCATTGAGTGTTAATTGTTTTTACAGGTAAACAAAAGAACGGCAAACAATTTCAACATTTGTGTCCTTCTTGTCTTCCGGCTTCTGAACGTTTTTTTCCTTAAGGTATTTTTAAGTGACTACAATAAACAATTATTGGATGGTTTTTGCAATATCCGGAATAATCAAGGTCGCGGTAACTGTTATCAGCCGAAGCCGGAGTCTGAGGCTGATAACAGTTACCGAGACCTTGATTATTCCGGACATCGCAAAAACCGAATCTAACAATTGTTTTATTATACATTGTTTTACAGGTAAATAAAATAACGGCAAACAATTTCAAGCAGATTAGCGAATAATCTGTAGGTTGCGCTGATTCCCAGAATTAACTGTAGGCTCTTAGCCAATGAAAAGACAGATAGTGACTACAATGTATAATAATCTCAGACATTGTCTAATCTTTCTTAAATACTACATACAGACTGCTCTGCTTGCTGAATTCCACCTAAGCGTTAACCGAAGTAAGCTCAAAATCAGACAATTGCCCGCAAAAATACTTGAGACATTGTTAAGTGCAAGTGCAAAATTTTTTTCGGACACCCAGTTCCTCCCCCCCCCCCCTTTCAATGTTGGATTGCTACAGGGATCATTTCTAGAACATTGCCCGACAACATTGAAAGGGGGAGAGGTGGGTATTTGGGGGAGTTGGCGGATTTCCTGTATGATGAGGCAACATTGACTATGCAAAAGTGGTTTTGCGAGAGTGTCTCAACAATTCTGCAGGTAATTGTAGGAAAGAAAATTCATGTTAGCTTTTTCTTTCTCAATCTCACGTTAACTATTCCCACCACTATTCAAAAAATGGGGATGAAATCCCATTAAAAAGTGATGGAGGCATTTGAAGTACCTTTAAGGGAAACATATTTAAGCAGTTTACTTACATGTAAGCAGTAACACATGAAGTGTTAAGACACAAAATTTTTAGCTAGTGTACGTATAGCGTATCTTTCGAGGTATCATAAGGATGTACAACAGCATTTTTAATGGTTCAACACTGGTCAGAGCAGCCCCAATCTTCTGTTAACTCCTTAACTTCAGATATCTGGCATTGTTGCTAAGGGTTTCTTGCGGAGGGTATTTTGTCATACGTTGTTGTCAGAGTTTTGTGCCGCTAGATTGGTGAAATGTATGAGGAAGAACTTCTGAATTTCAAAAATCGACATTGTGCGTGTGTAACTAGTGCCAGTCCCCAACCGCACATTAGAAAAAAATCCCCAAAACTCGTGGGAAAAGAGGTAAATTCCAATTTTTCTCGCGATAATCTGACGTAAGCAATTACTGTAGAAAAACTACAGTACAAAGTGTATGAATATGCGTACTTATGATGTCATTACTTCTTCAATAACGTGAATTTTAAGAAATCGATGTGTCACGTTTTGCATTGTGATAATCGTTAAATACTGACACTGTTTTCAATAACCAAAAGTATATGCCGTTTGAGTTTTAGCCTTTTTTCTGTAAAAGTCACGTGACCTTCCAAATCTTTAATAACTTTTTCATGGAACAAATTTGGTAAAGCCGTTTATCTGGGGAAGTTAGGGTTTCCAAGATACGATGATTAGAAACTTTCCAAAGCAACGATATGGTAGTATGGTAGTTAAGAGTTAAGAGTCTCCCCCCTTTTAGCCCCCCCTTTAGCCCCCCCCCTCCCCCAGAGGCTCATTTATTTCAAGCTCGTTTGAGGGGAGGGGGACTAATTTGAGAGGGGGAGGTGGCAAAATGCCGGTAAGTTATCCGCACTTGAACAGTGGAGTGTTTATATATTCGTGTTAACCATAATCTTATATCAATTCTTGTTTGGTAAAACAAGTAAAATTTCCCACAAAGCTGGCCAGTACCGTATGTAAATTTGTGCCTGGATTCATATGGTAAAAATGCATAGGCAATACTATTTGTCTTTTGTTGTTTTGGATTGTGAAGGAAAAGGGAGAAGTGGAAGCGGAGGGGCTTATAAGAGAGGTGGGAGGGCTTAATTAATTTCCTGAGCTAAAAGACGGGGGCTTAAGGTTACTCCGGGCCTTCGCGGGTGGCCTCCCGTGTAAAGAATTCGTATGCGCGCCATTTTAAAGGAAAACATGGCAAACTATATATCGTTGGAAAGGTTGATAAATGTAGATTTTGGAAAAAGATCTGAATTGCCAGTTCTTTAATTCTGCAAAAGAAAATTGCAAGCAACCGCGAAAATGACTATGTGTCAATCGAATTAATAGGGAATCAAATCTCAGTGTATGGCCAAAATAACTGCACAGTGTTAATAACAAAGGATCAGTCATCAAAATTGTGTGAACATTTTTCGATATTCTGACTGGTTATTTTTTAATTAATCTGTAACTTCGAGAAACCTACATTTATTAACCTTTCCAGCGATACATAATTTAGACATGTTTTCCTTTGAAATGGCGCCCATACGAATTTTTTCTCGGAGGACACCCGCGAAGGTCCGCAGTAACCTTAATGCGGGAGTTATTTGGGTAGGGGCGCTTTCTAGAGGATTTACGATAAGTTATAGCAGACTGCAGACCAGTGGTTAAATTGCAGTCCACAGACCAACTGAAAGCTAAACTGAGACTGTAGACTAAGCCTAGTAACAGTTGTAGGGCCTCATATACATGAAGCCCTAACATGCATAGTTTAGACATTAATTGTGCCTAATGGACACTCTGGTTAACTTTAGTCTGCAGCTTATAGCCATGGGTTTCACAGACCTAAGACAGCCATTATCGATCATCCACGATCTTTTGCTCTTACATTACGCAATAATGAAGACGACATTGGTTCAAAATATGTTTACCGTTACATGTGGAAGAACATGAACTATATATATATGTTTCCCTGTAAATGCACAGAGCTTTTGAGAAATGTAAGAAAAAGCATATCTCAGGCTTGTAATATTTTCTAATCAGTGTTGCTCATTCCATTTTTGCAAGTTAATTTAGAATCTAGCCTCAAGCACAGTCCATACATTTGCAAACAAACAAACAAAGGAACTTGCACCTTTTTTTCCTATACGCACCTCAAGCTTGTTCAGCCTCGTGCATGTAAATTGTGTATTGACTTACCTTTACAAGGTGCATCCGTAATCAATGTGCAACCAGTTCTTTCTGTGTTAGAATCTGAGTTGGCAGGACACTCAACACATTTGGTATTGCTCACAGTACTCTTGTAAAAACCTTCTTGACACTCTAGATTATAATTAACAACAAAAAACATTTCTTAAGCACAATTATTTTTTTTAGTGGTTTGTCAATAATCTATTAAGTGAGTGCAACATCCGATACAATTCTTAAAAAAATAATCACCGTGCCTGCCATCTCGTGACCATGCAATTTTGCACTAAAATAGTTTTTAATTGCATTATCACTGATCAGAGCATACTTTATGAGACAACTTTAAGGCGTTTCGATACAGTTTTTTTGGGACCATACCTCACTTTTAAAATCGGCTCTTAGACAGTCTTCATCTCGTCGGATCGACGTGAAATTTGCACTACTTGTTGGTTTTGGATTGAACTTTAGCGTGGTTTACATTTTGTGAAAATCGGTATTTCCATGACAACGATAAAAAAATCCTCGAAAACAGCAAAGTTGAAATTTTGCGCGATCAAGACTTCTTGAAAAGCAAACACCAAACAACAGCAAATACTTTTAGATTTAGCGTTAACGAGGACGTATGAACCGACGGAATAGCTTGCGTTACGAAAACACAGTTGGCATTAAATGCTAATATATTCAAGGTAATGCGTGATTTATTGCTCGTGATTTTTATCTGGTTTTTTTGTTCTTTGTTACACTGTAGATTACAACGGAAAGTTAAAACCACGGAGGAATGCATTGTGCATTACTTTGAATATATTAGCATTTACTTGCCAACTGTGAATCTGTAACGCAAGCTTTTCTATCTGTTCATACGTCCTCTTTAATGTTAAATCTAAAAGAGTTCCAGTGAATCAATGTTAATAAGACTCAATACTAAAATTGGTCACATCGCCAAGCACGCGTGTTTCATGTTTCAAAAAAATCTATCGAGCCGTTCTTAAGACTTTCGCAAAAGCGCTCAAATTCAAAAATTACAACAAAATGATTACGCGAATGATCTTAGAACAACAATTCGTTCTAACTTAGATGTTAGAAAGACAATTCGCGAACACCAGTTTCAGCAAAACTTTCTAGGCGTAAAATAGTAAGTAAAAGACACATTTTAACACTATTTTCTAGCCATTTCATCAAAGCATTGATTATTTTTCGGTGCATTTACTATTACTATGAAAAAACTAAGGTTGAAAATGTTTTTGCGATTTACTTCAAAACAAACATACAGAATTTTTTTGTTCTTGTATGTTTTGTTTGTTATACACCACAGTTTAAGATGTTGATGTTTGCTTTTCAAAGTGAAATCTGGATCGCGCAAAATTTCAATTTTACTGTTTTCGAGGATTTTGGTTTATCGTTGTCATGGAAATATCGATTTTCACAAAATGTAAACCACGCATAAGTTCAATCCAAAAGCAACAAGTAGGTTGATCTGATAAGGAGAAGACTGTCTAAGAGCCGATTCAAAAAGTGAGGTACGGTCCCAAAAAAAAACTGCATCGAAACACCTTAAAAGCAATACATGTTTGTCACGAAAGATGTTATTCGTCGTGGCTTGAAATGATAGTTCAGTTAATCGTTTTTCCCACGATTTAGTCACTTTGATGTGGATCGCGACTTAATTTTTGACTGCTGGTCTTTATCAGGCGATGGTGTCGACTGGCTGTGTATCGGTATAAGTAGCACCTTGGTTATTTGTGACGGTTGCGTTTCGATCTTCATTGTTCTGGTTAGACGCTGTTTCCTCAGAGGTCTCAGAGGTTCCGCTGTGGTATCGATTGGCTGTTGTGTTGTTGTGATCGTGGGCATCCATGCTTCTGGAATTTTAATTCTGTTACCGGTGTTGTTAGGGTGAAGTCTTGTGTCAATGGCTGAGGTCTGAGTTCGCGCGAGCCGTTTGGGTCAACAGCGTCCTTAGGTTGCACTAAGCGTGATCTAAGTGTTGTAACAGACTTGAAAACAGTGCGTATGCCTTGTTGTTATAAGCAACGGCGCAGAGCCTCTGATATGCCTTTGATGTATGGCAGAACCACGTTAGATGTTATTTTAGACGCAGGTTTTTTACTCGTTGTTTGCCTTTTGGTTTTTGTGACCCTTTGCACAAACGAATATGAGAAGCACTTATCATCAATTATTGTTTCGAACGGATGTCCGTCTTCTTTTGTGCAAAGCATCCCACACTGGTAAACCCGTAGGGTTAGGGAGGCCATTCACATAAGACTTCACCCTGACAAAATCAATGGGGAAAACGGAATTGAAATTCCAGAAGCATGGATGCCCACGATCAAACAAAACGACAGCCGATTGGTACCACAGCGGACCTCTGAGGAAAGAGCGTCTAATCAGAACATTGAGGATCGAAATGCACCAATCACAAGCAACCAAAGCGTAACTTGTGAAGATACCAAGCCAGTCGACACCATCACCTGATGAAGACCGGCAGTATAGCGGTCGAAATGTCGCGATCCAACTCAAACTGACCAAATCGTGAGACAAACAATTAACTGATCTATCATCAATACATGTTTTTCTCATACTGAGCAACTTTTGATTGAAGTAAAGTTTGCTATCAGTACTTGGTGAAATACTATTAACATTATCTGTGCAACACTTGAAAATGATCTATTTTGATTTGTTGATTTACAGTTAAATAATCCCAAAAGTGATAGCATCAAATTAATCTCCCCATCATATTAGTGCATTAACAACACTAACAGGTCATGAGACTTAAGGAAATGATCGTCAACTTTTATATGAAACGTCTTGATGTTTCAGCACGTTCTCCCAACCAATACAATTTTATACTCTTCCATATCCTACAATATTTATACATTACGTGCATATACACACCTCTGCATTCCAGTGAGTTTGACTCAGATTTGTTAAGAAGCTCATAGCCCTCCTTGCAAAGACACATCAAGCCATCAGTGATATTCCATTCTCCACTACTAAGACACACGCCTGACAGCTTTTCGCTGCTAACAGAGTTGGGGTCACTACACATCCCTGCTTGTTCAACTAGCCGAGAGTCATTTGCAGGAGCGGCCGTTCTTGGAAATTCCACTAAAGTAGGGCCCTTCTTAGAGCAGTATCTATAACTAATAGTGACACTTTCTATTGAAATACAGGCTCCTTGGTCTAAAAATCGCAGGTAGATTTCTTTAGCTTTTGTTACCAGTTTTCTATGGTAGATATATTCTAGCCCTTCGCCAACTTCGGGCAGTGTCTTTGGCATTATCTTACCTAAAAACTGGTATCCCTTCTGAGTGGGTCTAGGTGCTGCACTCAGTTTATACTTGGAATGAAATAAATAAAGTTCGAAATATGTTTTACAATGTTTACCAGCATTCTTTGGACAATTTCGAAGTCTATATTGCATCACAAAATCCACCAGTTTAGCATCCTCGAGAGGAATGAAGTCTGTATATATCCAGTTTATGGGTTCCATTGCGGTTCCAATATCGCAGACCGAGTAATACTTTCTTCCAGGTGTTGGTGGAGTCCACTTAAAAAAATCAATTACAATTATTAAAGGACTTGGTTGAAAAAGGGAGGGAGTGGCAATTTGGCATATCCTGAGAAAACAGACTACTTTTCGCGCTCGCCACTACCAGCGCTAATAAGGACGCTCATCCCAAAATCATCTCAGAAGTTCTAAAAAGAAACTAGGCATATTTACCATATTTTCTCGATTAAACGCAGGGGGATGGAGGGGGGAGGGGGGTAAATTAACATTAGACCTCGTAGACTAAGCGTTTATTTGAACCCGACGTTTATTAAAATGGGGATATTTTGGTATTTTTGGTAGCCTATTTTGGGGGTTTAAAATGCTTTAAGTTCACTAACATTACAGCACAATATAGCATGACACAAGTAAAAAAGGAATAAAATGTCACCGATTTCGTCCGCCGTTGATAAAATTAAAAACAAGGCGGAGAATTGGTTGCCTGGTAACGTGTAAAGTGCATTATTCCTTTAGCTGGAATGAACACATTAAATTGAATTGAAGTACTATAACTGTTTTGTTTCTTGAACCTTTTTAAATTATTAAATTAATTTTTGATGAGAATCAATAAATGTTCAATTTCAAATAAACGCCAGACCTCCAATTAACGCCAGAACCTCGAAGAAATGCCCGGGCAGTTTTTTTGTTTTTAATTGACCATGTGAACCCGGCATTTATTTGAACCCAGCATTTCTTCGAGCCTAGCAGTTAATTGAGATAAGGTATTTCATTATCTGCTTTATGTCCCGTTTCCCTTTTATGGGTGACATATTGGTGCGCTAAAGTCAGGGATTAACACATGCTGCAATGTTAGACTTGTAATTTTCTGACAGTTATTTTCTCAATAAACTTGTTCTGAAGAATAGTGTTACTTTTTAACCTATCGTTTAACTCCTATGTTCCCGAATCTTGTTCAGGTAAGTTACACGTTCAGTTCATCACACTGATGAAAAATAATAACCGATATGACATAATCATGCAACACTTACCCCAGCACCCACTGAAGCCTTATGAACAGGCCATCCCCACAGAGGACCTGCTGGTGTAGGTTCGCTGATCAGGATTTCTGAAGAAGAACGTTTCAATAATTTAGAGTGGACTACCAAGTAGTTAGGACGCTGGACTTGTAATCCCGCGGTCCCGGGTCCAAGTTCCTCTCTGACCACTTGGATTTGTTTCCCAGTAGTTGCGTGTTCAAATCCTCAGCCACGCTTGTAAATAGCCAACTGGTAAGCCTTCCACCAGTGGGGCTTTTTAATAATATTTGTTTCATTTAGTAATGTTACTTTCAAAAGTGTATAGTGTCCTCAATCAGCACTACCGTGCTAAATACTCCGGCACTAATAAGCAAAGTTAAAAAAGTCTTGTTTCCAATCCAGTGGATTAAACAAGCCAAGATGGCTTGAGCATTCCATACCATGATGTGACTAGCTATAAACTATAGGAGCATCACTAGTCCCCACTGGATGGGATGCTAGTGCATCGCAGGGTAAACCCCCAACTTTTCTGTTAGGATTTCATACCAATTAGGATCCCAGTGCCATATGATGAAATTTGTTGTTAATAACATTTTTTTTATTTTATAGACACCGATGAAATACCAGGATTTATCCAGTGACGAAAATTTCGTATCCGGTGAAGATACGATTTTTGTCTTTCACGTGTGAAGATAACACGGATGCCATGGCTACTTCAGTCTCAGCCAATAGGAAAAGAGCATCACACCATCGCGCGCGTTTAGCTTTCTTTCACAAATCATTCTCCTTGAATATATAGTCAGTCGGAGGTCTTGTAGTCGGGATGGAATTCTCAAATCAAGTACCCAATTTTGACCTCAGTTTCTTACACGAAGAGCAAAACGAAATGACTGATGGGAGGTCTGTTCCGGTGACAGATAGCGATATTGATTAGCTGATCGAAACGGAGGAAAATGCCAACACAGAAAGAAAGTTCCTGTTCGACATAAACCTTGTCAAGCAATTTCTAACAGGACAGGGCGAGAGCAGAAGCATAGAAGAGATTCCAGCAGTTGAACTTAACAACTCTCTAAGCAAATTCATATTCGTTGCAAGAACAGAGAAAGGCAAAGAGCACGAGTGTTGAACGCCGCCTAAGTCGCGCCGGGTTTTGGGAAATCTGTTATCAAAGACAACGATTTTCAAAAGACCCGAGTTGCCCTGAAAGCGAAACAGAAAGAACTCAAGTGACAAGGTAAGGGGAATAAACCCAAAGCAACCACTATATATCAGAAAAGTTGCTTGCACTGAACTCTCCATGAGCTCTTATAAATACTGTTTGGTTGAACAACATGCTACATTTCGGTTTACATGGATGCAAAGAGCAGAGAGAACTGCAATTGGGAGACGTTGCTCTCAAATCAGACAGCGAAGAAAAACAATACCTTGAGTACTTTGCTGAACGGCAGACAACGACTGGAACTGGAGAGAACCCGAGGAATCAACGCCAAGT
>Ga0126336_10002690_pt1 | contig 10249 bp, 6 predicted proteins | sample SidCmetagenome_FD_92530 | JGI IMG/M metagenome (GOLD analysis project Ga0126336, IMG submission 92530) | Coral microbial communities from El Islote,Puerto Morelos, Mexico - Siderastrea C C metagenome | ecosystem: Host-associated > Invertebrates > Cnidaria > Coral | place: El Islote,Puerto...
CAAATGGTCTTTCCGAAAAAATGGCAGCCATCCTGCTAGCCTGCGAGCAAGCTCTCGCAGGCTACCATCCCGCTTATGCAAATTTGTTTATTAAAAAGGGGGCTGGGGCTGACCAAAATAATCATGTTTCCCCACTTCCCCTTTAAGATATAAAATGTCCCCTGAATTTTATTGGGGATAAATGCGTCCGCGCGCCCTACTAATGTGTGGACAGCGGACTTAACAATAACATTACTCGCTTGAGTATGTACTGTCGTTCGTTGCGCACATGGGGGATTTTCGCCGATTGTACGAAGGTAAAGTGGCCAATTTGTTCAAAGTACTTACATGTAATCGTGTATTATGCTTTTTTTGGTCGAGAAGGGGAAAGCAACAATAGCTAATGGGTCTAGACCGTTGTTATAGCTCCCGCAATGTTCTCACTCGGTATGGTGGCTTACTTTCGAGTGATTTTTATTTTCGTTACCTTTGCGGGGTCTCGCAAAAATTAATCCCCAAACATTAATCGACGGAAAGAATTTACACTATTACTCGCTTGCTTGCCGAAATATATGATGCTAATAAATTCTATTGCTTAATCAACAATTAAATTATATTTTTGGACTCAACTATTGTACGTACACGGCTCAGCACGATTTTCGCAAATCTAAGCTTCGTCAAAAAGCAGCTAAGCCTGGAAGTCATTTTTGAAAACAACATCAACAAATAAAACTCCAGATATTGACAGCTAACGTGTTGATGAAATTTTTATTTACATTAAAACCTTTCAATAGGGAGTATTAAATTCTTTAGGTTTTCGGCAAGTTTCCTTGACGATGTTGAGTTTTAGTGTGCAACGCAAATTTCTTTACCATAAGTGGTCAAAAACAATCGAAGTTGACTTAACCAGCCCAAGTTTCCGAAAGGAAATGTTCTTACAGTGACAGAGAACCAAGCGTTGGTGACTCTTGCAAAAACGGTGAGTTATAGTAGGGAGGTGCAAGTCGGTTAGTTGCAAAAGTTCAACAATGACGCTTGCTTGTTTTACCATATCGCTGCTAGGATTTTCAAATGGATATTCATTCAACAAACACAGGTTCTTAATCTTTAAATATTAATCTTTATAATTCTTAATCGTGGATTTTTGCCTTAGAAAGCGAGAAGTGTTAATCATTTTTCTGAAATAAACAAGGCAAAAGTTCGATATTGGACATGTAATTTTAGAAAAGTCTAGCTTTTCACCTAATTAAATCCAAAGATTAAGGCCTTCATAGTAGATTTATTAGTACTCGGCTGATTCTAACAAAGAAGGAAACATGGTAAATTATTCGCTCGGTGAAGAAATAACTGAAGATGCAAAATTCATTATGTGGAACGTGTGACAAAGAAAAGATCCGATCGAGTCCTCGACAGCGATCAAATCCACGGTGCACGGATCATCATGCACAAGTTCGATTCCCGTCGGAACACAGATTCCTTTTTTTCTTTACTTCACCCGCGTGGGATATTTAATGTTACATCTTTTTCATTTACTAAGTTACTAGCACTTTTGAAGTTTCTCTGAATGAAGGGATAAACATGAGGATGTTAAAGTGTTCTACTGAGCTTAAGAGTGGGCGGGCTTGAATCGTCCAAACAGCAATATTTATATTAACTCTGTTAGTATTCATTTATTACCTGTACGCCTAAGAGGGTTGTTATTTTTTATATTTCTGAACAGTATTTACTTTTAGAAGGTACAGTCGTTTTTGGAGTCACTACCTTCGATAGTTGCTAGTAGTTTTTGCTCGTTTTCGGAGTTACTACCTTTGGACAAAGCTGTGCATTATTCACAGAGAGGAAGGTCGGAAGAGACAGACGGGAAAAAATTTGGCTCGAGGTCAAGGAGGAGCCAGCCGCATGAATTGTCGGATAATCGGATAAAACTCTCTGAGAAAATTCGGAACCAACAAAAAACTCAACAGCATACATGTCAGTTATACTGAGGTTAGTCAGGATCCATAACCGGGGAAGGAGACCGTAAGCGCGGGGTCCACGCGGCCCCATCGAAAAAGACAAATGTGCTATTTTTAGAGAAAATTGCGCCACCCTCAACGTCATAAACGCGCGTGGATACACGCAAATTTGCGTACAACGAGGGCGCGCTGGATATGATAGATAACCAACGAGGCTCGTGGCGCCAAAATGGTTATAATTATTTGATATCCAGCAAGCCCGAGTAGAATAACTGTTTTAATGATTAAAAACACAATCACTAATTGCTATAAAATCAAGAAAGAGAAAAAAAGAGAGAAACTCCGAGATAAAAGGAAACAAGAATCGATCGCGATCACATGACTGACCGAAAAAGGCGCCAAAACCTTGCAAAGTATTCGCAAGGTTGCTGAATGAATGAATGAATGAATGAATGAAACTGCTCCGAAGTGAACGTACAAGCACAAGGTTTGAGGGAAATCTTCCAATTATGGGCTCCGAAATGTGGTACGTGTGTTTGATTTTTCCTGAAAAATTGTTGTAATCATCGTTCAAAGCTTTACGATCTCACCATTACAGCTGCGGGAGTTCAAGTGAACTAGTTTGTATCGCTCCTTTCGCACAACGCTGACAACGTTCAATCATGTGTTTGTTTGATCGAACTAAAGACTATGCAACTCACTGAAACAAGACTAAGGAGGTGAGGAACATTAGAATTCACCATCTTACTTTCTTAAACGGAAACCCCAGAACGCAGTTGTCCTCAGTTTAGAGCCCGCGGACGGAATGGTAAAAACAACACTCAAACAACTGTGTAAGCGATTCAACGTATTTTACATGGCATCTGATTCGTAGCTGAACATTTGTAGCTGCTGGAACACAGATAGAGCTACATCGAGTACAGGTAAACCAGTGTCAATTTTGCGTGGTATAGCCAAAAAATGACGCCCTTTCTGGTACTGAATTTGTTCAATTCTTGTTGTTCAGACTGCTGCATGATTTTTGTACTAACTCGCCATAAAAGTGTGACAATTTTTTTAAATGCTTTCTCTCCCATTTTAATGTGCTTTATTTTCTCTTGTCTCGATATTTCGGAGTCAAAGTCTTCCGTATAAAACCTACTGTTTGCGGAAATTCTAAGAACAAGTGATTGACTTGACGATGAACGAAATTGTAAACACAGCGCAAAATGCTTTTAAAATATGTATTTCTACAGTTTCTTTTCTTTCTAAGAAATGAACACCCTGAATCATCTTAGATTTGTGTCTCAGTGACGTTCAGTTGTAATTTCTCCTTAATTTAGCTTCGATACAAACTGATTTTAATCACCGGGTTGCTGGCGGAGAAAAAAAATTAAGCTCACTCTGTCTTTGAAACCCTTGCCACGTCCACTGCGCTATGTACCCTTCTAGGTTCGTAAATTGCCCAGTAAGTTATATTCAGTGCTAAGCCAGCATGAAGTTTCACTTCAACTTTCTCCTCCTCATCGACGGGAGTAGTTTTTTCTTGGTGTTTTTCCAGTTCTCTATTTTGTCAACGATTGATAACGCACCGCGAGAGCATTTGATTGAAAATAAAGCGCGCTTTTCGTTATTTTTTGTCTTCATTTCGGCCACTTGGGTAAAGGCGGACATTATTTCAGAAAACATATGCTGAGAAATATCGACAAACGTTTTCTTTCCTGACTCGGTAGTTTGAATCTATGTTACTATTTTCTTTTGCAGTAGAAAAAGTGAAAATGATTTATCAGTGCGTTACTTTTCTTCACACCGTGCTTGGACATTCATTTTACAGTCTTTGCGGCTGCCCTTAAATCTCTGTACGTCCTCAGAGGAAATATATTTTCGGAACGTCTTTTCCCTTTTCCTGCCTGATTCTCTTTCAACTGTTTTTCGTAGCTCGACGCCTTTTTTGCCCGCAAAACGTTTCATCCGTCTAACGTGGAAATCCTCGTCCGACATGCCGGACGCATCTTCGCCACAGGATTTGTCTAAAATATTCTCACTGCCATCATCGGAATCAGTTGTATAATCCTTATATTCAGTCATTATCCAGAAAGTTCTCCCCAAGGGCTTGCTCAAATTTGGAAGTGACACTGATGACAGAAACTGAATTTCTTCATCTCCAACGAAGGTAAATTCAGACGCCATTTTGTTTGTTTTTCTTTGCGCAGAGTCCTCGCAACATACGCGCGCGTGTGCCACGCACGATAGCGCAATCTTTTCTAAAAATAGCACATTTGTCTTTTTCGATGGGGCCAACGCCACTACTGAAAATGGTATTTAGTTACGGTCTCTGTCCCCGATTATGGCTCCTGGTTTAGTAGCCCCGATAAATTTGCTTTAATCAAGGCACGAAATATTGTAACTAAAACAACTTTTAACAGCGTTTTCTATTTTTATTTTTACATCATCGCACAGAATCAACTGTCGGGCCATTATGAATTCGTCCCCAGATCCCATGGAAGTTAAACCGCTTCTTCTGTCATTGTAAATTTATGGCAAATAAATAGATATTCTTACCTTAGTCGGGTTCTTGTGATTTTTTTGTGCTTAACTGGGACCAGAATCACACTGTCGTAGTATGGAATTATCGTAATTTTCAAGTTCAGCACGTCCTTGCCTTGAAAGAAAGAGTTTTTTAAAAACATTATTGGAAGCCAAAACAATCATGGAAAAAATCCAACAGTCGCAATAAGCCGTTTTTTAACCTTAATTTCCTATCACACGCTTAGTCCAAATTGTTCTCGAAAGGGTAAAAATCGCGCTTGAATCTGAGGAAACAAAACTACAATCAGCAGGTGAAATATCCATTGTTAGAACTGAGTTGAAATCCCGTAGTAAATTAAATAGAAGGGCAATGGCACCTGAATATAAAAGTGTAATTGTTGTAAACGTGCAACGCTACAGTAAACTAGGCCTAACCTACTTTAACATCATGAACATCTCAACTCGAGCAAACAGGGCGGCCACACAGTCTTCGAGGTGTCCCTCGAAAACAATCAGGGACCCACATTCCCGTGGGGTCCCTAGTCAGCAATATCACAACATCTCCCCTGTAACTATGTTCAATGAGTCTTTCTGGCTTTCTGACTTGCCGTCCAGATCTTGTGGTTATGGTTGAATCTTGTGCATGCTCTGTGAATTTTACTGGTGCCTCTTCTCTGTGCGCTGTTCTTCAGTTTTAGGCAAATGTGAACTCACTGGAGAGTCATGAAGCTGGGAAGACATAGCATTACGCAGCTGTGGACGCATGGGTTGATATTTTGGAACTGCGATGATCTGTCTTTGATTTCTTCTGTAGATACGCCCTTGTTCGTCTCCCAGGAGTTATGACCTTGGCATAACTTCTGCTTTGCGCCACTCTTGCTCCCTGTTCGGACGAATTCGCACCTTGTCCCATACGGTAAGTAGAGGCAAATCTCAACTCTCTTGAAAAGCTTTCACAACTTGATCAGGCTCTTGTGCTTACGGTAACAAGAGACGTCGATGGGTCAGTATCATTGTGCGTGTACGACGACTCATCAGCAGCTGTGCAGCTGTCACACCTATTTCTTGGAAAGGTGTATCGCGATACTTCAGCAATCCCTCAAATGGGTCTTTGTGGCTCGCTGCAGCCTTCTTTAGGATACGTTTTGCTGTCTGCACCGCCTTCTCGGCTGCATTATTCGATTGGGGGTACCGTGGTAAGCTTGTGGTATGGCGAAATTCCCACTCATTGGCAAATTCCTTGAACTCATGGGTGCTGTTAAATAGATTTGTGGTATTGCTGCACTGTGATCCAATGTCATTGACGACCTCATTGGGGATTCCAAACTGTGCAACTATCTTCTTAAGGTTGTGGTAGTTTACTGGTGAATTAGCTTAAATAGAAATCCAGAACAAGTAGGTAAGTGTGTCCTGCAAATTCAAACAGGTCAGTCCCAACCACTTACCATGGTAATTCTGGGATGTCATGTGGATGCAATGACTCTCTCTGTTGTCCGTTGCAAAAAGCATTACAGATAAGGCAGGAGCTGACTTTTTCTTTTATTTGAGCTGTCTTGACGTCCAGACGACATGCTCTCTATCAACGCAAAGGCTTTTGTTTTCTCCCAGGTGTGGTCCATGTACTTTATTCATTCAGCTCCTAATGACCTTGGGACAACGAGACTGTCACATTCAAGTAGCAGCCCATCTTCAAGACTCAGCTTTTCCCTGAAGCTCTAGTACTCCCTGGCAAGCTCAAAAACTTGCTGTTTTTCAGCGGGCCAGCCTTTCATAACAGATAGATAGATATTGAAATCTCTTATCCTAAAGAGACAACAGGCCTTCCATCATAAACAAGGAGCGGATTCCCAACAATTCCGATTCTACAGAAACGCCGTTAACCGTAATAGAAAACACTGCAAAGCGAAGTTTTATGAGTCCCAAGTAGAACAGGTAAGGGAGAGTGACCCTAGATTATGGTGGAAGGAGGTGGGTAGGATGAGCGGAGCAAAATCACCCTGCTCTAGTGGTCTGCTCGCCCAGTTAAATGTCGATGAACTTGAGAACGTATCTACACAGGAAATAGCTGATGCGATTAACAGCGCGCTGCCAGAGCCCTTGGAGGAGTACCGGCTTCCAAGTGCTCCTTGTTTATGGTTAACATACTCCATCACTACTCTACAAATCTCATTAACGCGTGCAGTGCGTTCGAATTCCTTCAGTGTACTGCTCCCTAGTACGCAGGTTTAGCATTCAAAGATTTTAGTAGGAGTTTTAAAACGTGTGCACACCACGTCAAGTCCTCAGTATCCTCAGACAAATGGTGAAGCCGAAACAGCCGTGCAAACCATTGAGAATCTCCTCAAGAACGGACGAGATCCCTGCAAGGCTTTACTGAACTACAGAAGCTCTCCCTAGGATGGGATAGGCCAATCTCCTACTGAAATTGTAATGGGCCGCCGACTTAAAACCTCTCTTACAACTAATGCTTAGCTTCTGAAACCACAGTCACCCCAGAAATCAAGCACCATCTTCAGAAGATAAAGGAAACAGAGAAGTTCTATTATGTCAAACATCGTAGTAAAGATTTGCCATCTCTAGAAAAAAAAGGTGATAAGGTGTCTTTCAAGCATGACAAGAAGTGGACAGAAGCTACAGTAGTAGATAAGCATCACACGCCCAGGTCATACATTTTTCAGGCGCGTGAAGGTCAGAAGTGTAGGAGAAATCGTAGCCACGTGAACGAGAGCTGAGTAACACAAACACTATACAAAGGGACTGTGAAAACTTGACAAGTTCTGTTCAAGCCTGTTCAAGCCTGTTCTCCTGCATGTACCCGAACCAACCTCCATGGCAGGCTCCGTGAAACAGGAACACTGTCTGACCATGCACTAAAACCAGCGATACGTAGTCGTGGGCTGATTCACTAGCCGACCTCAATGACTATGAACAGTAACTTGTTTCAGCCTATTAACAGTGATTTTTTTTCAAAGAAACATGGATGACGTATTGTGCGTTCACACGTTTTTGCAGTTACCATCTTTGATCATTCAATTTCTCCAATAATTCACAAAATCATCAAAATGACTTTAAAGTGATTAAAATTAATAGGAAAACACTAAAATAGTGAAAAATGTAAACCGTACGATGAAGAAGTTAAAAATGTTTAATTAAAATAAACGAGAAGAAAACAGAAATTTGAATTTATACCACAAATTGATTAGCCTGCGTGCAGGCGTCTCCTATTTTCTTTGCTTCCGCGTGAAGCAGGGGAAATAAGACACTTCTGCACGCAGGCTTTTCAAAGACGGCCGTGCTTATTTGGAAGGTACGTTGTTTCATATCGAGTTTAAAACATGAAGCGTTTGTTATGAACTTAAACCAATAAATATCTTCACGTTTTTCTCACCAGAACTGAGTCGCCATGTGGTTGAGGTCTTTGCACGTCTTCGTCGCAGTTTTCATTGGAATGGCACTAGCTTGTCTTGCATTTTTATGGAGGAGTGATGATCAGTACATCAAACACCTGAACTACGACGACAGTAAGGTTCATCTCAGTGTATGTTGTGGGGGGCAAGGAGGATTAATCTTTTATGTACGGTATGTAAGGTAGGAGCCATCCGAAGGTATGGTTTTTGAGCCGTTTTGATCTGAGGTAGGGTAAATATTTAGAACTTTTGTAGGTCTGAGATAGGGAATGTTTTGAAAATCAGAACGAAACAGGGTATAATTTTGTATTTCTGTTTTGGCGTTAAAATGATAGGGAAAGCGATTGACGTCTTGTCTGAAACAAGGTATGAAAAATCATTTATTTTGATTTGAGTTAGGGACATGGTTTGGACCTTTGTACCGCAAACCCGCATCCAAATTTCAGTGCACAATAAAAATTTCTCGTCTCAAAACTAAGCGTCCAAATTCTCATCGGCGGCTATTTATTCTAACTCAACGCTGCTTTCATCAGAAGGCCCTGGTTCTTATGTTGCTTGCGGATAACCTAAAAGTAACGCAAAAGAATTTGTGTGGAATAGGCCCTGTATGGGGTGTAATCTCCCCCAAAGTTCTCTTCTTTTGGCACCGTCATGAAGGGCCACTTGGTTGATTGACTGCTTCTTAGGTCTCTTCCACACTAATGCGTTTTCGTTTGAAAACGCATACATTTCGCATCGTTTGGAGTACGCATCGCTTTTAATATGTTGAACATATTTACTACCAATGTTGAAACGTTTAGAGCCTAGAGAGGAGTTAGAAAAAGGCACTGAATTGCATAGAGACGAGCTACAAATGGTAATAGAAAATGGGGATGAGCGGTAGTAGTTCCCTCATGCAGCACATCCGAGTGCACTCAACCCGGTAACAGCAAACTTAACGCCTGGCAGTCGACCGACATATTAAGGTTAAGTAGGCCTACTCTTTTACTGCCGTTTGTGTAGTCTGTGTTTGACAATGAAAGCAAAAGAATCAACTGAAAGGCCAATTTTTCTTTTACTTAAAGGAAAATTCAGTCATCGAATAGGCACTGCTGTTGTGAATGCACCAGCTGAAAACAAACTAGAAAAACTTTTACTTTAGAAAAATTAAAACAATCATGTTACCATTTCTTTGTTTTTTCTTATTAAAGATGAAGAAACCTCACAAAACGACATGCACAAAGCTTATAGTCACGTGAAAACAATCTTGTTTTTCATTGGTTATTCACGAAGTCGTCACAGCCTCCTCGGCTCCTTATTGGATGCTCACCCACGAATGGTTGTTTCAGACGAAACAAATGCCTTTTCCAGATGGCGGTCAAAGATAAGAAAATGGACACAAGGTTCAATGGACGCATATTAAGACACTCTGGTCGGCGCCTCAAAGCGTGCTGTTAGAAAAGGCAGAAGATCTCATATCTTAAAAGGCAATGTTGTGAACAAGTCTGCCTTCGGCTATTATGTTCCTAACCAGTGGCAAGGTCGATTTGATGGGTACATTGAGGTAAGGCAATATTTAGCTAATGTCTCAGTGCTACAACTTGCAGGACTCCAAACATAGCAGCACAAAACTGCACAGAGTCCAATATAACGGCATACAAATTGCAGACATCTGAACTGTACCGAAAACAAGAGTTATACAGGTGGAAACTGTACCGTACTCAAGACTAGTACAGACCCAAACTGTACCGGTATAAATTGCACTGATCAAAAGTATTCTGGCGCAAGATGTGCGCAGATATAAACTGAATACATACAAAAGTTAAACAATTCCAAACTGTACCGGTATAATTTACCCTGATCAAAAGTATTCTGGCCTACTCTGTACTGGTATGAAGCCTGGATGCAGATATCCGAACTATACTGATGCAGTTTCTACACACATAGAACGACCAAGAAGAAACCTCTGCTTGAGACTCCGATTACGCTTGGCAGTTGTGAAATTACTGCACAAGCAGGCATTCAATTTCCCAAACTTTCTTTCGAACAATGAAAAGAACGGATACTTCCGAAGCCTTTCAAAGAAAACCCTTTTTGAACGTGATAGGAAGCTTGGCAATTCTAGTTTCAAACAAGAAAGCCCAACGGGCATTTTAACCGGCCGTTCTGACCCTCCCCACCCCTAGGTTTCACAAATGTTAGCGCGATCCTCTATTTATCGGAACCGGCGTGAAGAAAAGTGTGGTTGCGTGACACAATATTTTGACTATAACGTTACTGGATGACGTAATATTTTAAAAACTCTGATGACTCAGCTTATCTTTCTTATCGCTTTTTTCTGCTGAAAAACGCAAATTCACTCAAACGTTGAATGTCGGTATAAATTCGTCCAAAACTGAGAATGCTTACACAGGGACGACG
>Ga0126336_10002691_pt1 | contig 10246 bp, 4 predicted proteins | sample SidCmetagenome_FD_92530 | JGI IMG/M metagenome (GOLD analysis project Ga0126336, IMG submission 92530) | Coral microbial communities from El Islote,Puerto Morelos, Mexico - Siderastrea C C metagenome | ecosystem: Host-associated > Invertebrates > Cnidaria > Coral | place: El Islote,Puerto...
CACTTGGGCAAGTGAACTAGAGTGAGAAGTTTCAAATAGCATTTAAAATGTTACCGTGCTATGAGTAGTTTTTTGGTAAATATTTTTTGCACTTATTGCTCGAACGTTGAGCGGAATCCGTCTTAAATAGTCATTTAACAAGCAGAGTCGTAAGGTGATGGATTAAGATAACTAAATGACATGTATGTACATGCAGGCCTGCTTCTTGAATGTCTGGTTAATTACATGTAAATGCTAATGATTATTATTACCAGGGAGGTGACGGCCAAAAAAGTCAATACCTAGGGAACATTGGCTTGATAAACCACTAATTCTCACAACTTAAATTTAAAGGGAAGCACCACAACTAATAAGGACAATTATAATGTATCAGTGTTTTCTAACACACCTGCAGTCTCTTCATTGGTTTCTTTTCTGTGATACCGATGTACTGCTGTTCCAGCGCCACAGGTCTGAAGCTGTTATCAAAGAAAAATAAGCCCTTGGCAGGATTCACACGCATAAAGGTGGCCACATCTTCGTAATTTGGTAAGGTGGCGCTCAATCCAACCAGTCGAACCAGTTCTTGAGTTGTCTCTATTTGCCGAATGGTACGTGCAACCAGTGACTCCAACACTGGCCCTCGGTCATCATGAAGGAGATGAATTTCGTCAATAATAATAAGTCGTACAAGCTGTGTGAAAGTTCTCTCTCCTCCCTTGCGCGTGATGATGTCCCATTTCTCTGGGGTGCAGACAATGATCTGAGAGCCATTGATCTGTTCTTTGTTCAAGTTGTGGTCTCCTGTCAACTCTGATACGGTGATGCCGTAAGTGCTGAGTCTCTGTACAGGAAAAATTATTGCAATCACAACTCAGTCAATTTGACATTCTTAACAAAACAGCTCACTTAGTGAAGACAATCAACAAAAATTTGTTAGGTCTTCCCAAAAGGTTAGTGGTGTCCATTTCAAACCAATTTTACACTTGGTTGGAGCAGGGGACAATGGAGTAGAATGTCTCCTAAAGAACAAAACACAAGAGCAAAAAGCTGGGTATGGTTCTTCAAAATGTGAGTTACTGTAGCTTTATACACAAGTTCTGGTTCGACATGTAATGTTTAACATAAGAGTATGTTCTTACCACACCCACACAGCTTATTTCAACCTTTTTTACCTAATGCAGATTGACACTTCAAAACATGCCATATTTGATAGCAATTATGGTTTTTGGTGACATGTCCACCTTCAGGTGCAATTTATGGTAATTATTAAATTAAACTCACCTTGGAGAAATTGGCAACCATCTCCTGCACAAGAGATTTCATGGGTGCAACATAGATAGCTTTAAATTCTTCCAAGTTGATTGTCCCATCAAGATTGATGTGCTTGCCAATCTCCCTCAAGATTGTCAACAAAGCCACATTTGTTTTTCCAGCTCCAGTTGGAGCACAAAGTAAAAGATTTTCATCGCTGTTAAGAGCAGTGTTACACAGTCTGCTTTGGATTCTGTTCAATGTGTCATAACCTTCAAATGCTGGCTGAGCATACTTGGGTAAGGTGGTAATTGGGACTCGTTCCTACAAAACAGTAAAATAGTTATTTCAATTGTTCACTACACTACTATGTTGCTAAAAATACCATTCAGCCACAACATTATTATTTAAATTGACAAAAAGGTATCTGTTATCCTTAAATGGAAATATAGTAAGAATACCATAGTTCCTCTATTTAGCCCTCTCAATCTTTTAACCCCCTCCCCCCCCCAAAAAAAAGTCTAAAATCAATAAATAAGCCCCACCCTCATCCCAAAAAGATGCATTTGGCCTGCTGACTGAAACTTGGAACATGACTTTGTAATTGATTTTCCATCATTGATCCTTTTGTTGTTACTCAAGAGTCTGCTAATGTTCTAGCTGAACGCTCAAGCTTCAAAATGTAGTCAGTACTCTTTGCATTTTGTTCAAACAATGTCTTTCATTATAAGTTCTGTTGAGTAGAGTCCTTCATATATGGCCAACATGGAACTTTGACTTCCACAAAATAATTAATGTAATAGGTCCCCTTCCTCTATTACTCCTCTATTACGCCCACCTTCCAATAAGCCCCCCCCCCCCAACTTCCTTTATGAGATCTAAAAATAATAAGCTCTCCGGGGGCTTACTAGAGGAAATACAATAAACAAAATACACTTGTAGAACAATTTGCAATTTGAAATAAGTTACTTGTGACTAAACACAATTTTGGTTACGTTTAACTCAAGAACTAGTTGATAACCAGTTGCTCCCCTCACTGCAGGAGGTCATACAGGGTGCTTAGCCTCCAATAGTAGCACAGGGGTCTCTCAAATCATTGGGGATTATTGCACCTCTTTCCTCTCCCTCTTAAGAAAGTATGTTAATTTCTATGCTCTCCACTAAATTCTCAGTGTGAACATTGTTGGGTGGTAAGCTACGACAGGGTCAGCATGTATACTTCTATTTCTGCACCCTCTGCCTGAAAACAGTACCTCCCTGATCCCCACGTTCATTCTATTAGTGATGAGTTTAATACACTGGCGACAATATCTTGTTGCCCCAGCTGACACCAGCTATGAAAGTATAATTATCATTTACTGTACCTCTCCTGCCTCATAAGGTTTGGGTTTCAGAGCAGGCACATGAACCTCTTCATAGCCTTTTCTTTGTTTCCTGAATGAACCATCAGGAAGTTGACATCTCTTGTTAGCCATAAGATGGCTGCCATCTTTGAAAGTCAGATCCTCTAGATCCAGTATTTTTCTACTGCCTCGAGTCTAAAAGAAGGAATAAATTGTGAAATGTAATGATGGCTACATGTTCCTAACTACAGGGTAAAGAGATGAAAGACTGTGTTACCTGGTCAGACTCGACAGCATCTAAGTCTGCAGCAATCCTAGCTTTCCTATTGGCTGCTTTCCGCGCTCGTTCCTCCTGTAGTACATGAAAAGAAAAACCACGAGGCCTAAAGTCTTCAAGTTCATTCTAATAACAAGCATTACCGCCTTTAAAAAGTAATGTAACTTGAATTGTACACTTATATAATTTCACAATGTTCCTGAAATTAGAGTGAGAGTTATTTAGCAGCGAAAAGATGATTATAGAATAAGAAATTCAAAAATATTTTGCATGGCATAGCTCAATTTAATCCGTCCAAACTAAGAATGCCATAATGATTTTTTTCTTCATCAAGGCCCCAGTATAATATGGGCTAGGTTTGTGTTGTTAACTAACTGAACATGCAAATACAAATGTACATAAATTATGTATGTTCTCAAGGCTAACCTGAATCAAGTCCTCCTGCTCTGTCTCTGTCAGTGCATGCAGGATCGATGCTAGATCAGGATCAGAACTCATCTTCTCCTCAATCTCCTTCTTATCCTTTGCACTCTGTGCCGTTGCAAGCAATGTACAATACAGCACCATGTTCTTGTTTTTGCGTAGCAGCCTGATAAACGAGAATTTGTCATGTCCTAGGAGCAGCATCATTTTGTTCTCAAGTTCTCGTTCATCCTTGGCACTCTTAAGGATTTCCAACACCTCTTCTGCTTTTGATCTTGAAGCCTCTGCATCTGCATAATACTTGTTTAGCTCTCGCTGCAACCAAAAGGCATCAATGTCTCGAGGATGGAGACTGTCACCTGCTCTTTGGGACCTTTCCTCCTCCAGCTGTGAACAAAAGTGGCAAAAAATGTTAAATCAAGCAGATGACCAAGAAGTCAGTTGATTGAGGATTTTACCCTATTTCTCAATGAAAACTAAGTAAATAATTAACAATTACATGACTGTACTGCTGTATTCCACAAGTGCATGTTGGATTATAAGGGCACGTGGCGCCAAGCTGGTTACCAACAAGCAGGAACTTGTCGAATACTACACCATAATTTACTGATGTTTCGAGCATTAGCTCTTTGTCAGAGCAAATCCCATTTTGCTCTGGCAAAGGACTAACACTCAAAACATCAGTTTTTTCTTTTTTTTTTTTATTTCTTCATTGTGGCTAATTTACCTTTTATCAAGTCAGTTGATAAATCCAAATTTTTGTGTTTTACTTCCCACTGATGCAGCACCACAGTTTCTTTAGAACCTAAACCTTTAATACTTTGGGCAAAGTTTGCTAGACCAGGTAGATCAACTCTTAGGTAAACAATTTATCTCACTCACCCCTCCCTGAAGAGTCATTTTTGTATCAGCTTCCACTCCCTCTGCCTCATCACCAGATTCTTCATCCATGACCTCATCAAAGTCTTTATCCTCCTGAAAAATAAAAGGTACAGTATGTTCAAATTCTGAGTTTGCAAATAGAAAAAAACCATGTAAGGATTCAAATGAAAGCCACTGAGTACTGAGCAGTACTTTTCCATGGCATTTACCAGGCCCGTTTCAAACGTCATGCTACTGCCGTGCCAAACTCAATTGATTGTAGCGCGACTGTAGCACGACTTGGTTTCATACGTCAAATTTAATTCAGTCGAATAAAACAGCTGTTGCGTAAAACAAAACATAAAAGCAAAAACCAGTTTAGCCAACTTTTAAAATGTATTCTAATGTATTTACAATTTATGAATTGAGTTTGGCACGGCAGTAGCAAAACTTTTGAAACCAAGTCGTGCTACTGCCGTGCTTAAGTCGAATGTAATTCGATCAATTGAGTTCGGCATGGCAGTGGCACAACATTTGAAACTGGCCTTATTATCCTGAACAAGGTAGATTTCATTGGTGAGCCTGTGCACAAAATGATAAGTGTGACAATTCAAATGAAAGCATTGTCATAAGCAGCACTTTCCTGTAATATTGTTAATTGTTGTGCTGTATAAAGTGGTTTTAACTTTCATGTCTGAGGATGAAATCATAAAGTGTGACCATTAAGTGATCGCGTTCATTTTCCAATTTTCTCTAAGTGGAAATTAAACAAGAATTGATATAATTATTTTAATTTCTGTTTAGTTGCTCAAAGGAAATAAAAATGTACCTCTTCTTCTTCTTCATCAAACTGGACAGCCACTCCATAAGTTTCATCAATTACATCATCTGTAAAAAGAAACATATTAAAGTGATGAGAAAACAATTCGAAAATCTTTGTCATAAAGATAGAAGTTCATCACAGCTTGCTGATCATGTCATAAACCAAATAATCCACATAACTTTCAGAATCAGGTAAAGCATGGATTGATTCTAATCATGTGATCAGCAAATTTTCACACAAAAGCCCCAGTAGACCTCTTTGTGAACATGAACATGTTTATGCTGCATTTTAAATTTTTGCTCTGGTTTGATTTATATACTCCTCTTTAAGACCTTTCTTTCACAATGAAGCAATTCAGTTTGTAACAATGAAAATAAGACAATGCAAAAAATTGATCAAAAATAAATTTAAAGGGGCTATGTCACACTATTTTAGTATCTTTTTAAAAAGCTATAAAGTGTCTTGGCATCGATTGAATTCCAAAAATAATGGACTAGCTTTGTTATTAAAGACTATCTTACGGCACTGACACTGTTTCCTGTCGTCTGTTGCCACCGATGGCAAGGATGAAAATGGATTGAAACTTGAAAAAATTGGGCCAATTTTTTCAAGTTTTGATACTATGTTCTCAAAAATCACCAAAAAATTATTGTGGTTAGCTCTCCCTGATAAAAATTAGTTCATTTGATATCTTCCTCAAAGTTTTACAGGAGTATTGTGTGTATGAGTAAAGGCACAAGGTAATGATTTTAGCACAGAATTGACCTAAAATAGCCAATTTCTCATGACATAACCCCTTTAAACAACAACACACACATACTGTACATGTGTGCCATTGAACAACTAATGATCAAAATTTTTATTATCAACACTAACCATCATTTAATAAATTTCTGTCTACAGAGTAGTCAGTAATCTTCTTTCCCAAATTTACCAGCAGTGCATATCTTTCATCTGGCATAGCACCAAGCAAAGACACAATCTCCTTCTGACGCTCTTTATCCTGACAGAAAAGATAAAATGTTCAAGATAATTCACACACACAATGGCCTGCAACTTGTATAATCTATACACGTAAGTACATTCCAGAAATTTAATAAATATCCCAAGGAGATTAATGTTCAAAATTCTAACACATAGCCATATGGGAATTCAGTTTCCCCCTATTGCTTTCCTTTACCTACTGTACTTTTATTTATTTATTTATTTATTTATTTATTTACTTATTTATTTATTTTTCTCATGTATTCTATTATCGTACAGTAGGCATAAAGTATCATTAAACTAAACTTAAACTTATATCAAACAACCTGCAATATAGAAAAATTATATTATTGATTATACAGTACATTGTAGACTCTCACTATCTCAAACGCACAAGGAATTTTAACCAAAAATAGTTCCACATAACAGGAGTTCAAGATAGCCAAAAGTAAATAAATGAGCAACATCAACCAAAGGAAACAAGTTTCAGTTCGAGATAATGGAGGATTCCAGATAGCTGGGGTTTGAGACAGCAGGGAACCTTCTACTGTATTAGCACTAAGCAGGATAACCTACAATGCTGAAGGGCAGAATTAATTTTTCTCTCAACATTAAACAGGCACACAATAAACACAGTAACATGTCACAGTGGTAAGCAAAGAGAGGATTGGATAGCATGGTGACCCAGGATGATCTACATGTAGGGGGACATGTAAAGTGATCATAAACAAAAGTACAGTCAGATGTTTTCAAATTTACAAAACATTGTTATATATATGAATATACATGTACACCTTCATCTTGTCGTCCTTCAAAGCCACAAGAACTTCATCAGCAGCTCCACACAAAATATCACGTGGCTAAGTAAAAAAGAAAAGCAAACAAATAATTAAATTTAATTGACTAAATGTAGTTAGCAATTCAATTCACACAACTGCAAAGAAGTCTGAAAGACTTCAACAGGATTTGAACTGATAACAAGGTTTTGTGTACAGCACGCAGGAGTCCCGCAACTTCATTTTTGCTACATTTTTGCTGTAATTTTGCACTTTTACTGCAACTTTTCAATCATCTACACTATAATAAATTTAAATATTTTCATAAGTTTTATATCTCTGTACACATTGTGGTTTCAATTCGACTTCAAACCAGTTTGTCTTAGATTCACTAACACAACCTGGAACAAAGAAAAAGAAAAATCAAACTGGTTTAACCACAATAAATGTACATTCGATTTTATTAGTCCTCTTCTCAGCTGCAATACTAAATTGTTCAAAAAAACTTTTAAAAAATACTGGCAGTACCTGATCTCCAATAGCAGCTTGTATAAAACTCAGGAGAACTTCATAAGTGGACTTTGTTTCCCTGGTCTTTGGTCGGTATCTTACTCCAGCCAAGTCTGATGTGTCTTCTGACAAAAGGCTGCTGCTGGTTTTGCTCTTGGCAAATTCTTCTCGTTCAGCCAACTTTTGACGTCTGAAATTAATAATGACTTGCTGTTTACATGTCTAAATGTTACAGAAGTGTGTTGGTCTGATGGATAGTGCACGAGATTTCTCATCTGAAGGTCAGTGGACTAGACCTGATTTCTAATTAAGTCGTATTGTTTCCTTAGTCAGGAAACTTTGATCCAAATTGTCCCTCTTGACCAGGTGTGTAAAATTACAGCTGATTTTACTGTTGTGTACAGTTCTGGACTTTTCAAAGCATAACTACCCAGCTTTAATATTCATAATGATATGAATTTTTATTGTTGATGCCTAGCATCCCAAATTTAGTTTCTTAGCTTACATTTTTTATTTTTTCGCACATAAAAATTGCTGTTTGTCGAATGCTAGTACTGTAAAAAGTTCAGTACTCCCGTGTTTAAATGAAGTGTGTTGTGTTGTGTTGTGTTGTGTTATGTTATGTTATGTTATGTTATGTTATGTTATGTTATGTTATGTTATGTTATGTTATGTTATGTTATGTTATGTTAGGTTAGGTTGTGTTGTGAAGTGTGTTGTGTTGTGTTGGGTCGTCTTCTGTTCTGTTATGTTCTGTTCTGTTAGGTTAGGTTAGGTTAGGTTAGGTTAGGTTGTGTTGTGTTGTGTTACGTTACGTTATGTTATGATAATTCTCCTATCACAATTCACCCATAATCTCTAAGTGGTACAGGAAATTTGCAGATCCTCCAGCTCTTTATGACCCCTTAGGATCAGGAAAATAAAATTTTCTTGGTAGACGCAGTTCATATGCATGGAATATTCAGTTTGTTACGAGCATAGGACAAAGAAAAAATAGTCCACCTGATGGGAATCAAACCCATGACCTTCTGTACACCGGTTGGATGCTCTAATCACTGAGATCAAATCATATTACAGCCAACAAATCATTAACATGCCTGCCATGATTTTCCCATGGTCACAAAACACTCATGGAAATTTCTACAAGTTACAAGTTCATAGAGGAGCTTTTTGAAACATTAACCATAATAAAGGTACAGAAGGTCTGCCAGTTTCTTTCACTGCCTTGTGATTATGTGCAAGTCACGAAAGGTGAATAATAAACAAATAAAAAAGCCAAAACCGTGCTTTGTTCTGTGGTAAAGCACGCAAGGAAGTGACGAGAGCACGAAAGAAGTGTAGGGTGAAAACGAGCCACAGGCGAGTGCTTCTCCCTTCTTCTTTCGTGCTGTCGTCACTTCCTTGCATGCTTTACCACAGAACAAAGCACGGTTTTGGCTTTTTTATTTGTTTTAAAATAAAGGTTTTCTCACATTTGTAAAGAAATTGTCTTTAATTTGCAAGAAAACAAGTTTTATTCATAGCTTGCAAGCGCGTGCAAGAAAGGTTTTCAGCTTGCCAGCGCACGCAGAATGGCATCACGGGTTACTCCATGCATCTGTTCTCTGATAAAGCACGCTGTTTCAATCAATCAGAGCGCGCGTTATATCGAAACTTTATTATAAAGGGTGAATAATAGCCGCCAAATCATATTTCAAAAACCCAAGTTTGCACACCACAATGAAATATGATATAATAATGTGTACCAGCCAACTACACTCACAGTTTACAAGGGAAACAATAATGCTGGGAGTAACCCTGTGATAGACAGCTGGTATGAGCCATCTAGCATTACGTAGACTGTAGCAATAATCTCAGTGGTGCATGTGTTACTATTGCTGATTATAGTACAACGCTAAATTTTGGTGTGTTCCTATTGGTCCAAATCGATCCCGTGACACAATAGTGTCTCTCCTCAGCAGGCACCTATCAGCACATAGCGACCATTTTTGGCAATTTTTGCTCAAAATCTAGTGTTGTACAATAAAAACTATAGAGTTCTTCTGTCTCAGGCCCCATGTGTGATAGATTCCCTCGGACATTTGATGTTCAAACTTCAAATAAGCCCTTGAACGTATTGGGCAATTCCAGAAAATATCCATACCATACCACGGAAGGCTTCCATATTTTAACTCCCCCCTGCCTTCGGAATTTCCAAAATCCATTATCCCCCCATGCCCTCGGATTTCCATAATCGTAAACCCCCCTCCCGTTCGGATTTTCCAATTTTTTGTCAAACCCTTCAGAATTACCTGCAGGGTTCGCTAATATGCCCAATTTGGCTTATTTTAGGGAAAATTATTTCAAATGACTCTACTTCTGATCAGTACAACTGGTTATAGAGGGAGTCATTATGACTCCAGAAATTCTGGAATGAAAATTTAAAAAAATTAAAAGTTTTCTCCTTACCACTGTTCAACAGATGCAACCTACATGTACATTAACTTTACATTGCCCCAAACTGGTACAGAACCTTAAAATAAAAATATCGTGTGATGTACGTGTGTACACTCGGAAGATATTACGATCGAGTGTATTTTCGTTTCCGCCACCTTGAATTTGAGCCATCGGGGTCAGCAGTCGCTCCCAATCCCACGAGCTTCAAAAATGGCGTCCTCGGTCGAAATACATGTACATGTATTGGGGAAATATTGAAGTCCGACAAAAATTCGAAAAATCTTTTGGATGTATTTATACAGAAACTGCCTTCAAAGATATACAAAATGTGTAGCACTTCTGGAATTAAACGGCATCAAAAAAAAGTTGTCAAGTCTCATAATGGGCCATTTGCCAAATGCGAGTTTTCGCCGTCCCTGCGACAGGAGTGCAAGAAATATACAAGTGGTGAGAAACGTAGATTTTTCATATTTTATTAATCTGATAAGAAATTCATCAACGTTAAGGCATCTGGAGCTTGATGTACAACCCACGTTTTGTCGGTTTTCTTCTGCAAATGAACACGAATACATGTCTGATC
>Ga0126336_10002692_pt1 | contig 10244 bp, 4 predicted proteins | sample SidCmetagenome_FD_92530 | JGI IMG/M metagenome (GOLD analysis project Ga0126336, IMG submission 92530) | Coral microbial communities from El Islote,Puerto Morelos, Mexico - Siderastrea C C metagenome | ecosystem: Host-associated > Invertebrates > Cnidaria > Coral | place: El Islote,Puerto...
AGTAGGGCCGTACGGCTTTTTCCGGCCCTGCTAGAGCGAGGCGTACGGCCCTCATACGGGACTTTTTTCATATGGTTTTCCAAGGAAATTGCGCGCGGGTCCGTACGGGTCATATGATAATTTACTATACCAGTTTACTTCTGTTACATATTCAAGATTAACGCTTCAATAAGTCATTTTATGGTTAACCCTATCAAGGACAATGTCTCGGAAGCCGTGTATCGCAAAATCCCTGCCCTTTAAAAAATTTTTGAGCTGAAACGTCGCTAATAACAATTCATCAAATTCATCCAGTCTGGAGAATTTCGAAAATTCTTTCCATATTATCCATTAACCACAAAAATTAGCGTTAATATTATATCTTTGGCGCCTTTCTCAGCGTGGGTAACTTATACTTCCCCAAGCAAGACTGAATAACAAAGAGCACTTACAATAGATACTAAATTCTACGAGATTTATATAATTATGTAAAAGTGCTTAATTAATTAGAAGCACTCCTCCATATGCCTGACTACATCGGCGAAGACATGATTATTAAGTACGTAATGTAGGCAAGTCTCACCTAATGGACATCTCCTAAAACGGACACTTGAAAAGTGCATGGCCCTGAAACGGTTCAGCCATTTTACTATGCAGTTGATGTGCAGGTCTCGACGGTGTCCATTGTGGAGAGAGCTCTATAAGTAATCGTTAACTGAACCTTCCCGGATACTTGAATCAAAGATGATCCATGATCATGAAAATTGAAGATACCAAATTTTCGTGGCGCAAATCTGAAGGATCTAGATGTTGAGGAAGACGTAGAGTAGACAGGATAAGTAATGCCACTCTACTGCGCTCACCGAATGTAATTTCAATTTGACGTAGACGTGCAAGCATGCATACATAATTATGCGCAACATTTTACTGAACCGTAAGCCGATTAAGATCAAACGAACTCAACTAACATAACTGAATACAAATTGAACGTTTGATAACACTCAAACTTTCTTCGACACTATACAGATCCACTTCAAAAATCGCTTAACATTATTGCCAAATTCAAAGATGTGAAAGGATATTGAATGAATACTGCAGAATCCGCTTGGCTGGGACCTTTTTTTTAATTTTGCCACTTGACAAGGTTTCAGCATGGTTTTTTTTTTCTCGGCTTTGAAATCCCTGACCCACTCCAAAGATTAGCGACACATCTTAAATGCTCTTACAAAAAAGTCCGTTACTTCAACTCTTTTCAATATTACTCCTACAATGGAACCCATCAGTACGTAACATGCTCGTATAAATCGAGCTCTCGTAATAACCGCATCTGAAAACTTGTCTAATAAAAAGCCGAAAGACGAAGCTGACCTACAAGATAAACACAAACTGAAGTGGTATAACTCATGTACGGAACTGTGGAAGAATGACTCAAGGTCATCCTCAAGAAGCTTCACTCTCAGTGAAATGCTCAAATATAACACACTAAAATTAATGCCTTCTGACTTGCTTCAACGTGCATTATACAATGTAACCTCGCTTTTGCATGGCATTAGTTTTCGAATGATCCAGAAGGACCAAATATTGGAAAACCCTTTGAAACGCTGCATATAGCGATATTGATGTATTCGGTTTATGCTCAGACACGTTCTTCATTGACGTCATATAGCCCTTTCCGAGAAACAAACCGGAAATTAACATTTCTTCTCAGAAACGGAACTCAAGGGTTATCTACAGGTAATTTGAATAAATCTTTCTCTTTTTTCTTTTATTTACATGTATTGCTGATTGCTCGTCGATTAATCTACTGGTCCACTGGGCAGAAAAATCATGTAATTAACACAATATTCGTGTTAGCTCGAGTGACATAAATTAACGAAGGGAAGCCTTCCGCAGCTGCAGTTTAAGGTATGTAAACAAGTCTCTCTAGTCTAAATTGTGTATATTTGCGCTTATATGTTAATGTCAGAGGTTCACTTATATGATCTGCACATTTCTTCGAAGGGAAAATTAGGCAGGTCAACTCATTTTGCTTCAAGTACAGGATTTTTGAAAGGTTCGCACAACAAGAACGCAAAACGACTTTTCAATTAGCCTTAACCACTGTAATTTCCACATACTCATTGGCACTCATCACTGAAACATTCAAGCAGTCTCGTTTCGCAGTTTTTCAGGAGCATCAAAACATTGTTTTTATGCAAGAACAACATTCAAAAGCTTAGTCTACAGTTAGTGAAATCGATGGTTTGAATGCCGATTGGCTTTTAAGTTTGTCGAGGCTTACAGACGAAACTCAGTACAATGACTTCATTTGATGCTATCTGGAACGGCCATACCCTGCGTATTTACGAGAAATACGGTAAACGTCTTCGTATCAGGATGAATATTTCCATCCACCTTATCTACCGGAATGAACTTGGCCGGTTGTGAGTCGTAATTGTTGGATTTTTTTTTTAAGCATTATGAGGTAAACGAAGACAGGTCTAGAACGTTGACTGGGAACCGAGATCGCCTCGTACTGGTACATTTCCTTGCACTTTTACTCGTCGGATAACGCCATACGCCGAACACAGAATATAATACTTGGAGTAATGAACAGACATCTACAGACAGATTTAGGGTTCAAGCACTGATCGATAGTATTTAGGCCCTAGCAATTCTCGACACTAGTGAGGGTTAACTTTCAGCCTTAAGACAGTCAGCCTGCTTTAGTTAATGTTATGGCGGATGATTGTTGGACGTTCGGCGCTCTGCAAGAAACCCCTTCCCCTGCTGTTGAAGATGCGGGCTTACAAGAAAGATTTGTTTTCTGATAGCTAACCCTTCTGTGAGCAATTTGTGAAGTACGTTGTAGGAAATTAAGTGCTAACTCTCCGACTACGCATGACTGTTCTCTGTGCATGTTTCTACTTGTTCAGTGATTTTGTTTCTTTCTCCTGCTTTAACTACATTTATTTACAGAGACAATAGTGGATACTTAGAACTGTTATTAAGACATCAGGTTTTTCATCACTTTTTGTTACTGCCCCTTGTTTAGTCAATTTATGTGTGTAGTGTTGCTAATTCTGTACTCAGAGTTATCATGTAATTTGCCCTTTACGTAAGATCAGTTGTTTCGTTCGTTGTCTCAAGCATCTCAACAAACCGATTCCCACAAAATGGTTCTCAACTGGGTGACGTGTCAGCTAATAATCAGTTGTATACATGTATAGCACTTCACATCAAAAACAAGATAGTATAGAAAATGATCCATTTCCTGGTGCAAGGAAGGGACCGAAGGTACACCAAGCAGTGCATGCCAAGGCCTGATAATGCTCACTTTTTGACTTCTCGTACAGAGTTAATGTTTTCTTATTAGTTTATTAACACTCAGTTGACGATGAGATGATAGAATCAATATGATCAAGATGTGCAAAAATCTAATCATGTTTATGTCGAACATCATGTTCAACTCCGAAAATTTACATAATTATTCGAAGGTAACTGCATTCTTAAGTCAGAGAATAGGCTTTTATCTTCCCTTTACGCTAATTTGGAATCGATTTCTCACAAAGGGTTTTACTGAAAGACTGCTTCTAAGAAATCAAGACATATATATTAATCAAGTTGAACTCCCCTCTAAATCTGATCATTCAAAGCCACTCAAAACAACTGACCCTGGTCACATCTGAACATACATGTTCACAGCTGAGCATGAAGTTTACTAGGATCAGTCAGTAAGTGGCCAGCTTTGAATGTATGATTTTTCTCCAGAACTGAGATATCTTTCTTTCTATCTTTTAGTTTTAAATTGAAAATGGCAGAAGGAGGGCATCCATGGATGGATGATGAAGAAGGGTAAGCAGAATATGACTCGGTATTAACTAGTCTTCAATAAGCTGGAATGAAGGAAATATTATCATAAAAGTCCTTTGTTGATTCAATTCCAAAACCACTATGGCCTCTCAGTCACAAACATCTTTATGTGTCCTTCCCTTGTTGGTTTGCATTGCTTAATTCTGGGTTAACAGTTCTTTAATTTAGTCAATTTTTTGTTGAAGTTTATAACTCCTTTATCCCTTGAATTTCAGTGACGAAAACTTTGACATGCTGCCATTCCATTTTATGGTAAGCGACATTAGATCGACATAATTGACAGTAAAGGTAACAAGCGTTGCTTTCTTGTAGGGAAAAAATTATGCGTAACCGGCCAAAAAAAATATTAGACCAATTTTTGCTTTGCAGAAGTTTTTGTTTGGTTGTTTGTTCTTTTGTTCGTTTTTTATGCTCAATGGCTAATAACATTGGACTGGAAAAAAACTAGCCTTTACATAAGTGGATCCTTCAGTAGATCCTACTGCTTTTGTATAAGGAATTGTTACCGAAGGAATGGGTACTTAGGGCTATATATACACCAACCAATCAAATAAAGTACGGTAATTTATATAGTTGGTGCTGTTCTTTTCATTTTTAATGTGATGGCACATAATTCAATTAGTATTTTACTTCTGTATTGTGTAGCTTTTACACAAGAACTACTCGAAGAGCAATCATTCAAGAACAAACTAATTGAGCTGATACAATTTAGAAATATAAAAACTAAATGAACTATAAAATCTGCATTTGTTCTTGTAGAATTTTTATCATTTCTACAGTTTGTATCAAAGGAAATAGGAGACGTCTGAGCGCAGGCTATTCGTATTATGGTTCCTGTACTTTGTCGGCAAGATCTTGAGTTTGTATGTATTCCTGATATAGCTGGTGAATGACAATTTCCAGTATTACCTGTCTTGAAAATGAAAATGTGCCTGCTATTTTGAATAAAAACTTAAGCTAAACGATTCTTTTCATTTTTTATACAAATTTATAATTGAGGCAGATGACTTATAAGCCCCTCTTCGTGATATTTCAATTCATTTCAGTTAACGCACTGTGTTATTGTCAAATATCACTGAAACAGATGTTATTACCTGTATACATTTTTTATTCGCGTTTTCAGGCACCATTTGTGGCAGGGTTAAAGAAAGAGGGTGATGAAAGATTCCGTGCCAAAGACTACCAGAAGGCTGCGTCTATTTATCTAATGGCACTAAACTTCCCAGTTCCGCCATTTTTAAATGTTTCTGTAATATATGAGCAGCTTTTTCGAAGACGAGCCCAGTGTTTATTTAAACTGGTAAGCATACTTCCGAGGAAACAAATTAGGCCCTATTTCCAATGAAGCTTTATGAATCTTTCTTTTAATAAAAACTGTAATTTAAACAATGACGAATTGACCTTTAATTACAACCACAAGAGCGCCCCATTACAACAGTCAATGGTAAGAAAGGGCTGAATTTCATTTTCAACAAGTTAAAATACCAGTCAGTTTAAACTTTAGAGTTTTACCCACGGCATAAACCCAGCATACGTACTCTAAACGTACGAAGATTGAGGATCACAGCTCAAATTTGTTGAATACCCAAATTCCTCCATATTACTTTACTAATTCATAGCACATTCTTGCATCTTATAGGGAAAATATTTTGAGGCCATTGAGGACTGTGAAAGAGGTATTTTTAAGTTTCCAGGTGTAAATTTAGACTGTCCTTAACCACCACAAGTCATTTGATTTTCCATGCAACATTTTAAACTGTTTTCAACGGCAAATGACTATATTGTTGTTTTATTTTCGCTGTTTTTTTTTCTGACTAGTAATAGCGCCAATATATTGCAACTATAAAAATAAATTATAAAAATCTCGACATGCGAACGGCGATCGTTTTAAGCTAAATTTTGTAAATGGGTATCATGTTTATTCCTGAACACAAAACCGTTAATAATTAACCTGAAAAGGTTATGCAAAATAAAAGGTACCTAAAATGGAATCTTTACACCTCCAAAATGTAATCCATTGAATTGCAAGTTTGAGATTTAGATGATGTTATTGTGTCTTTTTGTTTTTTTAGCCATTGAGATTGCAGATTGTAACAACAGCAGAAAACTGGTCAAGTCTCTTTTCATCAAGATGAAAGCGATCCAGTGTCTTGGAGATTATGTTCCTGCTCTGCTGTTAGCAGTGTGGTGCAAACATTTGAAACCCGTGAGTAAGGTGGTGTTTACAAGTTGCCGATGGGACTTTCATTCTGACACGAGATGGGAACTTTTTCCCGCGCGTGCATAAACCGTTTTACGGTGTGCGTTTATTCAAAAAACGAAACAGTCAAAGGTAAAAGAGTTATGAATGAACATTTATACCATGGTTATCTGACATGGGTGGGAGTCTTTGTAGCCGAATGGGAATCTCGATGTAGCTGTATACCGGAGTCAACTTGCAGGGTGATGCCGATGTAAGATTTTTCACTAGTATCCGGTGTAAACTAACATAGAGCCATAACAGCGAATAGGGATGAACTCGTAACGGGATAAAAGCCATACTGGTAACACGTAAACGCACCCTTTCTGTATCAAGGGTGGTTTTGTTTTGACTTCAGTCAGGTTAAAGGCCAATAAAGGAAAACGGATTTTACCGGACCCAGTGTAGTTAAAAAGACGAAGATACGCGTAAGACAAATCACAATTGGTTTGGTTTTTATTGCTGATTGGCTTAGAACAAAAATCATGTTTCCCCTGAATAACTAGAGAAAGTTGCATATTTTATCTGCTTGTTTACTGTTGTTTTGGCATTAATTCTTAGTGTCAGAAGACCAAGAAAGCCTTAAATGAATTAAAGGAGAAACTAAGGGAGGAGATAAAGGAGGTGAGTTTTCCGAAAGAGTGGAGGGGACGTCTTAACCCTATTTGGCCTGGGCCTTTTATTTTCGTTTCTGAGCCAGGGAGGGACATAAAATTCCTCCTCCCCCTCCTTAACCCCGAAAGTATTTAGGCTATGAACAAAGAAACTTCGAGGGTAGATAGTACGTTTAAAAGTGTTTCCTTTGAGGTCCGCATCACGACTTGATAACGTCACTTGACGTGTAATTACGTGGTGATTTCAATTAAAATGGTGGACCGGCTTGGATTTTTCCAAAATCTTCATAACCATTAAAATTGGCCAAAGAGTTAACAGAAAGCAATGAAAGAGCACTCAAATGATATAAAAATGTAAAAGTTAACGAAATAAAGTTAAAATATTTCACTTAAAACAGTAAAATTTAGAATTTTGAGAAACGTGCCTGTCAAAATATGGTTGCCCTGGTACCGTCGGATTTCACGAACATATCACCGCAAACTGTTCCCAGATAAACCAGACCTGATAGTTTCTCCACAGCAGGTTCTTACACCTGAGCATGTACCCACTGACCCTCTGGCTTAAAATGCACAAACTTTAATTTCTTAGTAAAGGCAGTGAGGCACTCGTTGCTATAACAGAAAGAATTCTCGTTAAGGTGTTTTGTACACTTTCTTGGTCTCTCTCTCTTTCCTTATCCTAGGATGATGCTCTGACCGATGAAGTTCTATTGAAAATGATAAGGTTTGCCATGCAAATGCAACAGAACCGTGAAACTCTGGAACTAGCACTGGAATGTTACACCGAGTTACTGGATTTGCTGGACTTCATGTTTAATCTCCCTGGGGTCCTGCTTAAACGAGCGGAATGTCTGCTAATCCTGGTAAAAACAAACTATTTTAAAATCTATTTGCTCAGACTTTCCCTCCTATATTAAAACTATTTGTAGGCTGTATTGTTAAGATCGTCTTTGGACGAAGAAATCGTACATTCTGATTATAAAAAGTACAGTTATTGTGTAATGCTTTCTTGTCTTGATGTCCGCTCGGGTGATTTTGGCACTCTTCGAATATGGTCAAAAGAACGTGGTTAATTACTAAATCTTTCAAAAGATTTTTTCAATTGAACCGACTAGCTAGTATACTGCAGAAAGATAATATACTGTTTCTCTTTAATATGACTGGCTGAATTGGTTGTCTAGTGAAAATTTTGTGTTGTTTGTCTTTGTCGTAGAGAAGACACAGTGAGGCCAAAGATGACTGTATAAAGGGTATGGTTACTAATTAAAAGACACTAATAAAATTTCCTATGCACAACGTTTTAAAAATTCAAACCTGTGTCCTTTTTTGGTAATTGTTTTATGCTCCTGTTGTAGCAATGTGGTTAAGTCCTGGTGACCAAAATGCTTTGGAATTGATGCATCGAATAACACAAAGCTTGAGAGAAATGGAAGAGAGAAAACCCAAAGAAACGGTACAACTATGCAATGAGGCTTTTCTATTATTTGATTCTATGAGCGAGGACTTCAGGTAAACCAGCAGACTAGACAAGATTAAATTTGTGGGCATTCTTTGGTGCATTTTTTGTGGTGACTGTGCATGTGCCGCTAATGCTATCGCGCTGCGTAAGTAGGTTAGTAACAATTGAATATTCGGATACCAATCAGCAGCGGGAAAAGTTGTCTTTGCCGATCTTCGAAAGATCTTCGCATCTATTTTAAATCTATTCAACAACCTTTTTAGAAAGTTATCTTTCCCTAAAAGTAAAACGTCGTCGAGCCACTACTAAGTTTTCCTTGATTATGTGGTGAATTTCTCTTCGAATTCCTCCGTGAAACATTTATCGGTGCTAGTTCAAGCCCCCACGCAAAACGCCTTTTTTCTATAAATAAGCTCGGGAAAACACAAGTCGAGGGGCAGGGTTGGTAACGATGGGTTTACAGAGTTTCAAGGTAGAAAAAATTCCAAGAGTGCATAAAAGCGTGCAGTGGGCTAGTTTTATTAATGATGTGCCTTGCTCTCAATAACCACACGTCCGCATTGGGCGGACGTGTGTTTTTAAACCAGATGTGGCAAGAAAAATCGCACTCAGGGTATTGTGAATCCACTGTACCAAACATATCTAACATATCAAATAGATCATACAGATCAAACATACCTATATATTTTGGGTCACGTTAGAAGACTGCTCGTACGCTCATTGGTTACTGGCAATTTTTTTCAATATCTGTCAGGGAAAGCAGAATGTGATTGACCAGCACGTATCTGATGTGGATACAAAGCACTCAACAGCACAAGGTCAAAGTCAACCACCCGTCTTGTTCGAGGCAAGTCTGGAACTCCGACGTTCACTTTGGTAACTTGATTACCACATTTAGACCGGAGGAAGGATTCTCTTTTCAACCTAACTATTAAACAATTAAGCAAACAACCCTGTATAGTTTATAGCTGTTCTTCCCTGATTATACAATCACCTTAAGTAAATGCAGACACCCTGCATTTACTATTTAGTCAAGAAGGTCAAACCCTCACCGTTACGTCACGCCTGCGTAGTTCCGTTTGAATTTGAGTAGGACAAACCCTACGACAAGGCACACCTTTGACTGTTTGCTGACACATACCTATATTCCTCAAGGGTATTCTAAAATACAACCTTAAAAAATAAAGTTCAATGCGGGTATATTAAGCCTCACGTATTTTGCGCAGCACTTGTTATTATGTTCCACAACAGTATTAATCAAATCATAAATCACTTACCATCTTTTTTCAAAACTTTAATAGTTAGTTCGAAAAAAATGGGTTAGCAACTAGTAACTAGAAGTTACTAATGGGTTTGTGTGAATCATGAGTACGAGTTTGAAAGATCCATTTCATCATCGATAATTTCTCGTTGGTTATCTGTTACTGGCAGGTCCAATCACAGGCCAGTTTATTGACAGGAAGAAACAGAGAGAATGAACCTAATCATGATGTAGATTTGGTTTCTGGAGATGAGGTATGAAACCTTACCTTAAATGTCACTGCTAAAGTAGTCTTAGATTTGGGATAGCAAACCTTCTTTACTGTAATTAAAGTAAAATCTGAGCGTAATTTACGTCAGAAAAAACTGGCTTTATGAACATCTGTTCGTGATTACGGACACCCGCTTATAACGGGCTTCCTGACGGAAAGCTCATATGTTTTCTTTTACATTAGACTGCTTAGTAAGGACGCTGTGTACGCTGGGTATCTGTACACCGTATGTTTAAATTTGGCTGGCTGAACCTGGGACTAAAATTTATGGTTAAGGAAAGTTACCGGCTATTTTAAATAGATTACTTTGTGCAATGCGCATTTGAATCAACAGAACATTTACTTCAATGCAAACTACTGACCAGTTGACCGTGCATGAAGATTCTTAAGTTTCATCTACAGGTGTAGCAATGTGTTTTATTATATAGACAAGAGTGTTTTAGTGGAAACAAGAAAGCCCATTGGGCATTTTAACCGGCCATTCTGACCCTCCCCACCCCTCGGTTTCACAAATGTTAGCGCGATCCTCTTTTTTTACGAACCGGCGTGACGAAAAGTGTGATTGTGTG
>Ga0126336_10002693_pt1 | contig 10244 bp, 6 predicted proteins | sample SidCmetagenome_FD_92530 | JGI IMG/M metagenome (GOLD analysis project Ga0126336, IMG submission 92530) | Coral microbial communities from El Islote,Puerto Morelos, Mexico - Siderastrea C C metagenome | ecosystem: Host-associated > Invertebrates > Cnidaria > Coral | place: El Islote,Puerto...
ACTGGTCAACACTCCACTGAAATGTTTCATCAAATCCCTTGTTTCATCTTTAGTCAGGATGTCACAGTCAAGAACCAAATTTGCAAACTCTTTCAGTTCCATCGTTGGGAAATGAATGCCTTTAACAATTTCTTCTCCAAGGATCCTTCTTTTAACACTGCCACCTACAGCCAATCCCTGCCTTTCACATTCCTTTGCAGCCCACAGATCAACAGCTTGGAACAACTCCACCTCGCTGATAGTCAACTGATCTCTCTGGACAATAGCTTCAAGTAAGGACCTCTCAATTGTCGTGAATCCCTCTGATTTCACAACTTCTTCAGTTTTCCTGTCAATCACATCCCAGCATCGATCCACAAGATTTGACTCATCATATTGTTTAGCATGCGACAGAACACAAAACACATTGGTCGGATCCAAGTTTCTTTGCAGAAAATCAATACATTCGTCGACGAGCGAGGGAAGGATGTATTTCTTGGCGACATACAAAACTTGCATCACGTTGCTTTCGTTCAACTTCACCTCCTCGCTGTACATGTATCGCAACATTTCCAAAACTCCGTCGTACTCACAATCTGGCAAGTCAACAGAGTCTGACTTCTCGGCCATTTCCCCGCAGAACATGGCGAAAAACACAGGACTGCAAATTGACAACACAAACTTGTGCGCTGGAATCGCCATCTTGCTTTTCTTTGGATCGCTTTCGTCGCTCGACGCTCGAACTACAAGATTCACATCGCTTAGCAAATCACTGTTAAACATGAAAGTTCCTCTTTCCCTGATGGTTGATTTCGTCTTCTCCCACGTTTCTTCAAAAACAGCCATGATTTTTGACGTTGTTCAGTGGAAAAACGCTTTTGTATCTTCGATTGACAGGCGGGAACGCCGGAAATTGAGTGAACGATGCTTGCGGCCAGCGGAGTGATAGATAAGGGCAAATAAAATTCCTGAAATGTCCCTGAAATGGTCTTATTCTTCGGCCATCTCAACTGATCTCAACTTTCATAGGCTGAATAAAAAGCAACAAAAAACAACGCATGTTGAAAAGAAAACAGTTTTCTTCAGAAGTGACGTTGGGCTAAATTACAAATAAATTTAAATGCAGCAATGTGAAAGACTGGTACCAGCAACTCCTATATCTAACAAGGAAAATGGATTAATTCTTAACAAACAGGTCAAACAAGCTTACGTTTGAAATCTGCAAAACAAAACAAAACCTAGCTAGTAAAGAAAAAGTTTCTCACTGCCAACGTTATCATCCAAGGCAGATTGTAATTCACGAATCAACAAAGTCTCTTTTATTTTACAATGGAAATCAGAACGTCCGGTTGCTAAAATGTCAAAGTGATGCCATTTAATATTGAGGTAATGTGATCTGCAATGGCTGATGTATGACAGCTCTACGTAAGCGCTTTAAAATGTTCGGTTTTTCTTCCTGCAATCGGTGATTTGTCTTCCCTACCTAAAAATCATCACAGTCCCAGCAGCTTGCCTTGTACACAACTTTAGAACTGCGAGTGTTTCGGAAAATAATTTAAAGGTCAAAAACAACCGTAAAACTTATAGATACAAGACTTAAGCTGTTGTGTAATTGCTTTGGTTTGGAACCCTAGATAGGGCAAGACGATGAAAATCTCTTTTTGGGGGGACTGTAGTGACAGGGTCTTTAGGTTTGTTTTAATGTCTGCTGATGATGTAACAAAGAGGATGATGAGCAAATACGAAAACAACGATAGGTAAGAGTGCGAATGAGATTTATCTTGTATTTCCGAGGAGTCCCATTTAGTGTAAAGGCCAAGTAAAAGTCTTCGTACGGTAATTGGAAGTTGAGAAAGAATTTTTATGATGGCCCTTGATAAGGACATCCAAGAATAGAATTTCGTTATGCTGTTCAAATTCAATGATGAATTTGATATGGTCATGTCGGCTATTGAGATAATCTAGAAACTTAACAACATTTTCCTTATTGTCGAACAAGGTGAAGGTATCACCAAATCTAAACCAAATGGCTGGACGAATGTTGCTGTTCATCACCCATTTCTCCAATGGGGGAGAAAGAGACGGGTCTCTCTCTCTCCCGCTCCAGGGGAAGAGAAGAAGAGAAACCCTGGGAACGAGGTTGCAATTTCTCCTCAAATTAGGACACAAAACTATTGGCTAAAATAGGGCCTAAGGGAGAGCCCATGGCAACACCATCAATTTGATCCGGCATAGTACTGTCCAACAAATTAAACACAAAACGGCTCTTCTTAGTGGCAAACACAGGTAAATCCTTTAGGACAGAGCGAGGTAACTTAGGTGGATTGGGAAGTGCATATAATTTGTCAAGACAAATTTGTATGGTCTCATCCAGTGGAACATTGGTGAACAGCGAACTAACAATTTACTAGCTAGGTTTTGTTTTGTTTTGTTTTGCAGATTTCAAACGTAAGTCTGTCTGTAATAATTAATCCATTTCCCTTGTTGGTAGGGTTGTCCACATTATGCCAGCATAATTTTGAGCATAATAGTGAGGCAAAAGAATCAAGCATAATGCTGGAATAATAGTGCAAAGTTTCTTCGACTCTTGATGCTTTTAAAAAACTTTGCCAAAACCATGGGATTCCCACACAAGACACCGGCCCAGGTACCATATTTTAAGATGAGGCCTGGTTACAAATTAGCAAAAAAATCGCTTCCAGCAGTTCCAGTAGTGCAACATTGTCAGCTGCCTCCTCGAACTGTTTCCATTTACACTTCTTATCAACAAAACGTGGATTACACTTGTAATCAACATAAACCTATCTTCTGTGGTCTTTTATTTATTTTTATGTTAATTATAGTGGAGCATAATAGTGATGCTGTTTGAGCATAATAGTGACATTTGTTGAGCATAAAGAATTAGCATAATAGTGTGAAACATTGAGCATAATGTGGACAACCCTACTTGTTAGGTACTATAGTCTTTCACTTTGCTGCATTTAAATTTATTTGTATTTTAGCCCAACGGTCACTTCTGAAGATGTATGTTGAAGCATACGAAACGTTAAGTTCATAAAATCAATGTTTTTTACAACATGCGTTGTTTTGTCATGTTTGCATTTGAACCTAGTTGTATGGCCTCGCTCACAACGGGTCCCCCATAGCTCAGTGGTTAGAGCATCCAACCGGCACCTGGAAGGTCATGGCTTCGACTTCTGAGTATTCGACTGAAGAGCACTATTTCATTTTTTTCATTTACATCCAAGTCGCCATTTCACTTATCAAAATTAGTTAGCTTTCCTGTTTAGAATTTATTTATATATTTATTTATTTATTCAGAAAGGAAGGTAGAAGGAAATAATAAGAGGGCAAAGATTCACCTATACTGAGATCAAGAACTTGAGCATTTCTGTAGGTTCACGACCTAGGAAATTAAGTCCTTTAATCTTGCTGAAACTTTCAGAACACTACAATGCACCTGAGATATCTTGTTGAAGTTCATTCAGTTCAAGAAATTCTGTTATTCGAGAAAAACAATCTTAAAGATAAGGGAACCGGGATTCTAGACAGATTATCCGTCCCTCTCTATCCTAAAACTATTGTCAAATAAAAGTTGTCACGCTAAAGTCTAAGTTGAATGGTAATTCCATGCAAAAACCATCTTTTCTTGATCTGTGAGATTTGGGTCATGTTTTGCCGGTTAAAACTCGGATCTCAGTACTCTCTCCTTAGTCAGGTGTTTCTCAACAGTAGTACCAGATGTCATTTTACAGAGAGGCAGGGGCAGCGAAGGGGGGGAGAGGGGGTGGTAACGTTCTTATTAAGCGTCGTTCGTGAGCATTTAATAATTGTAAACAATTGCTAACGTTGCTATGGCTTGCTTAAATTCCACTGCTTTTAATGCTGGAAATTGTTTCAAGAGAGTATTTCGAAGTGTTTAAAGGTTACGATTTTGCCGGGTGTTTTTAACTGACTTTTGCAACCGAAAATCGACTCTTTTTGTTCTTGAAGAGAAGGAGAGACTGCTCTACCTCTACAAACCTCATACCTTCGTTCAGGGATTGGAGAATATCAAAACAAACGGCCTCCATTCAACTAGAGGTCCATTGCAGGGCCTGCATAGGAGGATGATGAACATAAGTTCACAGTACTGCTTGGCACTAAGATGAAAATTAAAAAAACAAAAGGTAGTGAAGTGCCAAAAAAGTTCTTTTCAAAGCCAAACGTAATCAGCCCCCAAGAAACAAGCAGTTCATGCTATACTGAGCATGTGTTCATTATCTTGTAAAATGTTTATTGCTTTTAAATTGTTCATACAGCCTCAATTGCCAAAACTAAATACATGTAAATGTGATTAAAAGGGTTCAAACCATTTACAAAGCCAAACGTTTCGGGCTTAGTCCTTCATCAATGGCATATGAACGATTTTCAAATTACGCGTGACAACAACCGCTGCATGAGAGAAAATATATAACGTCTGTTGAAGAAGAAGAGCACGCGCAATGATAGACGCGCGCGTGTAAGTTTCAAATGAAAGAAAAGTTAATGTTCATCCCGCGTGGTCGCGCAGTTCCAAGCCTGAAAGATTAGCTTGAAGATTAGGAGGGTCTGAGTGTCTATTTTCCTATGGAGGCGATATCGAAGAATCATGAGGAATTCGAGTGATGGCGTTCAATTTACTATCCCCGTGTTTAGAATGCAGGACGGTCCATATTTTTTCGCGATAATTTGTAGGATCCGGGAGCGAAACGCGCGGTCCAAGAGCAAAGTCCGGAGCAAGTTTAAATTTGAATACACCGAAACTGACAACTTACGCTTTCCGGCTACGCTTCGCGCCTAGCTTGCGAGTATCCGCGTTTTTAGCGATTCTAATTTAAAGATCTCCACCCCAGGGGGAGGGGGGGGGGAGCTACTCATTAAAGTTTAGTACGTGAAGGCTCCCCCCCCCCCCGAGGTTCAAACTGGAAGGGCCGTAGCTAGCATGAGGCAAGACGAGGCAAGTGCCTCGTCCATAAGATTTATGCCAGAAAAGAAAATAATCCCCAGAAAGTATTTTCCACTGCATGGGTGAAAAAAAGCTCAACCTGGGTAAAGTGAGTAAAAAAGACTTTGTAAAGACTCCAGTGACTTGCCGTGGCAGGCTATGTGACGCCAATCCCGTGCACTTTGCTGTGAGTGGAAGCAGTCTAAAGGACCATGCCTTGTATAAAAGACAAAACATTCAGAGAATCAACAACAACCTTTATTTGCATGACTATAACGGAGTATTACAGTATTGCAAAAGCCACTTCAATTTAGTTATTTAATAAATTAAAATATAACTAAAAAATTACAATCATTGCTCATTCTTAACCATTCAAAGGGGTATCATTGTGACTAGTCTGTCTCTCAATTCAAAGCATGGCGAGATGAATGAAATTAATTGCATGTTAATTTATAAAATAGTCAGTAGAGTTCATAAGATGTGATAATAAAGTCTCATATGGTAGTACACCTTTAATACACCAAGAACAAAAATTTGCACCTCTGTTTTACCTCGAAAATTGGCCAAATATGTTAGATCATCAGTCGTTCGAAGGTTCCTCCTGGCTCTAAGCTTGAGCATATTTTTGCGCTGTGATTTCTGCCAAAATTGTGCAAACATTTTACATGCGTAGATTTGGCTGCTATCTTTTCAGTTTAAGGTGCATTTCGGCAATCCTTTAACATACTAAAACAGTAAATTTCCGGCGTACCCTTTATAATACTGCAAGCGCAAAAAAGGCTCCCCTTTCAGGCAAAGCCTCCCCGTATAGCCCGCTGTTGGGAATACCCCGGCCCGAAAACATCGTCCGTCTTTCAGTCTACCCAGTGTCAATCTCATTTAATTATTTTTAATTCCATTTCGCTAGAGACAGTTCTCACAGAAGGATATCGGCTGTCTTGCAATTCTGGGAAATTTCTTCACGAATTGCTCCCATCTTTTATATAGATATGACACCGATGGCCCAACTAGACTGACTGCTCTGCAGTCAGGAGAGCAAGAATGTAAAAAGAATGGACTTCAGCTTAACGCCAAGACCGGCACAGAGTAATCGGTGTGCAAGTTGGTCTTTGATAGGGTACAGAAATCAGGGAGTTTTGGTCTAGAATAAGATATCAATTACGGTCAATTACTGGTATTCTACGTGACTGCGTGAGGCAGTTAATGTGTGTGTTCATTTGCACAATGTGACTTGCGCGATGCACTCGTTGTGTCAGCCCACAATTGACCATCGCTCACCACTAGAGTTCTCGTCAGCTCAGTGGTTTGAGCATCCGACTAGTGTACGGAAGGTCGTGGGTTCAAATCCCATCTGGAACTCAGGATTTTTTTCTGAGTTTCCTCTCTCCACACATCATTCCATTTTCATTTAACTGGAAAGTGGTGTGACAAATTTAGACCAAAATGGGGTTGAAAAACTCGGAAATAAATGTGAATTCAACCACGGCGACTTTGTTGATCGACAGATGCTTTTCCATTGAAAACACTATGTGGCTATACTGGATAGTAAAGAGAACAAGCTCACTACACTAGCAGCTCGACACACGCTCGTGCGCTTGTTAGTTTTCCTCGACTATCCCTGAGAGGAAAGAGAGAAACTGCTCTCGTTGTCTACTTTGAAAAAAGTCTAACGACCCATGCAACGCCCCGCTGTTATTATGTTTCAAAATGGAATTCCAAGGAAAGCTCACTGTAGTTTTCCAGGAAAACTAAGCGGAATCTGTTGTCATGTACTTTCACTACTTTTCTTCTTAAAACGCTATCATGACACTAGAGAGAGAATACTTGCTGGGTTTGGGCTACGTAATTCGATCGGCAACATTTTCGTGAAACTTCTTGCGCAATGATGTTGCGTTGTAACCTGTGATTGCTGCGCGTACATTTCCATCTCCGCGCTAAACACACTTTCATGTTACAAAAACCAGAAGCAAAGTCTACTTTTGGAACATGAAAATTTGGAGGCGGTAATACGCACAACAAACAATCTCAATTTGTATCTAATTTCCGTGACGACTTCCTTGGGCTGATTCAAGTTCCATAATGGACAAACGTACATAGCACAAGTTTGCTCCTACCCGGAAACTGAAACGTGAACCTACATTGGGGCATTTTCCTCAAAAAGCGAGGGCTTAAGTGAGAAACCATTGATCAAACTGACATCTTGAACCAGGAAAACAGGCAGAGTTGGGGGATAGTCTCAAAATTAGTCCAAGGGAGAGTACTCCCATCCCTCCTGGTCTTGCCAATCCAAGACAATGACTACACATGTTAGGAACGAGTGCTTGTGCTAGCTGCAAAAATACCCTGAATCAGTCCAGGTTACTAAAAAGTGGGCATGCACAGGAAGCTCAGCTGCCCTTCTGGTAAAAGGGACATTTTTCTAGTTTTTGCAATTCTGGTTCTCTTCTGTCATTTTTTGTGGGTTATCACAGAGCGTTTTTTGTTTGCCTATAAGGAATAATGCGCCGCTAAACTTTCCTTTACTTGACGATCCAATACTGAGAGGTGACCTTCACCACCTTGCCATCACATTCAAGGCTGCCAACCATTAGGATAATACAAATTTCCTGATTTTTCATTGACCAAAACCAATTTCACTGACCATGCACGATGAATCCTTTGGAAGTAAAGCCACAAAAACTCAATTGAATTATGACCATTTTTCGAAATGACATCACCAAGTGGCAACAGAAAAGTAACATTTCCTGACTTTTCACTGACTTTGAGGTATAAGAAAAATTTTCCCCTTACTTGATGAAAATCCATGACCCTCACAACCCTGTTGTTGTGATGGTGTCCAGGAGCTGTGCTAGCTGAGCCTTGGTCCTTTATAGGCAGAATCATGCTAGATTGCTTGAGAGGAAGATGCACGAAAAAAGAACAGCTCCTATCCCTCTGGGTTAGGGTAGGGTATGGGGTTTACCTAACTATGAAAAACCTCTTCTTGATAAACAATTACAGAAATACAGTCGAACCTTCCAACAGCAGACACCCTCAGGACCGAGCATGTGTGTCCGCTTTTGGGAGGTGTCTGCTTACAGGAGGTTGAAAGCCACATGGGCAAGTTCCAACTGACAAGTTGTGGCAATGTGGCTGTTGAAGTCTCTAAACAGCCAACAAACTCAGCAAAAGTAATGACTAGAAAACTGGTCAACTGAGATGCTAGGTACAGTGTGGAGCCGGCCCTGCGAGACATTTTGCGAGGAGACTCATTTTTGTGTAACCGTTCTTTAACAAAAATTAACAAAGATTTTGATGTGTACCTTTTGTAAATGAGATACTTGTACAGCAAGAATGTATCACTTGTCATTTTTTGTATGCAAAGTAATGTTTACACATATTAAAAACCCTTTTTTGTGGAAGTCATGCACAAAATTAACTATTTGATGTTGACCTGAAATCTTAGGAAGCTCTCTTCATTGCTAGTCATATTGGATTCTAGAATAATTGTTCAATGCAGTCAAGGTTTACAAGCAAGCAATTCGACACAGGTGTAGTATAAATAGTGTGGAACACTCCTGTGCGGTTGAGTTTTAAGAGTGGTCTGTCTGCTTAAAGGTTATTTTAGCCCCTAGAACTTCAAAAAGGTGTCCGCTTCGGCTTATGAGGTGTCTACTTTCAGAAGGTTATAAACGTAAAGTTTTTGTGGATAAATTGCCCGGTCCAAAATTTGGTGTCCGGTTATGGGAAGTGTCCACTTAATTTTAGCAACCCAGTACAATGACAGTCAACAGTGTTTGAAGCCTGTGTCTAAACTTGGTATTACAACAGATTGCAAAAAAGCTAGACATTACCATATTGGCTTGAAAAAGAATTCACAAAACTGACCATCCTCCACAGTTGTTGCATCAATGTGCTTTGTTGCATGATGGTCCCTAAAATAAAATGTCACTCCATGACATGATACAGCATTCCTACCACAAGATCCATAGCATGAATTTGGACCAACTAAACAAACTGTAGCAGCGTAACGCTTATTCTTTCTTAAAACAATAGGATCAAACAAAACATCAAAGACATCAATTTTCTCTTCCTTATGTGGCAAAGGGCAGGAGACAAAATGCTCATTCTTTCCTAAATCAAAGAGTGTTTCAGAATATTCACACTCGATTATATCCAAAAAACTGACAGTGTACTTGTTATCCTTACTGCCAAAAAAGCGAATTCCTTGAAGCATGACATCTTTGTCCACCCAAAACTCAATACAATCAGGGTCCTCCTCATAACTCCAACCACTTTCAATATCAAAAGGCACCAGTTCGTCAAATCTACAGCATGATTTCCAGGTGCCAGCTCGTTTGTCTTCAGGAAAACTCAAACCGGTGGTCAAAACCCCATTGAAATGCTTCATCAGATCTCTTAATTCTTTGTTGGTGAGGATGTTGCAGTCGAGCACAGCACTTGCAAACTCCTTTTCCTCCATTGCTGGAAAACGTATGCATTTCACAATTTGCTCTCCAAGGATTGTTCTTTTCACACTGCCATCTGCAGCCAATCCCTGCCTTTCACATTCCTTTGCAGCCCACAAATCAACAGCTTGGAACAACTCTATCTCGCTGATAGTCAACTCATCTCTTTGGACAATAGCTTCAAGTAAGGACCTCTCAATTGTCGCGAATCCTTCTGATTTTACAACTTCTTCAGTTTTCCTGTCAATCACATCCCAGCATCGATCCACAAGAGCTGACTCATCATATTGTTTAGCATGCGACAAAACACAAAATACGTTTGTCGGATCCAAGTTTCTCTGCAGAAAATCCATACATTCGTCAGCAAGCGAGGGAAGGATGTATTTCTTGGCGACATACAACACTTGCATCACGTTACTTTCGTCCAACTTCACCTCCTCGCTGTACACGTATCGCAGCATTTCCAACACTCCCTCGTACTCACAGTCTGGCAGATCAACAGTGTCAGACTTCTCAGCCATTTCCCCGCAGAACATGGCGAAAAACACGGGACTACAAATCGACAACACAAACTTGTGCGCTGGAATCGCCATCTTGCTTTTCTTCGGATCGCTTTCGTCGCTCGACGCTCGAACTACAAGACTCACATCACTTAGCAAATCGCTGTTAAACATGAAAATTCCTCTTTCTCTGATGGTTGACTTCGCCTTCTCCCACGTTTCTTTAAAAACAGCCATGATTTTTGACGCTGTTTAGATACACCCTTCGATTGTCTTGAATGGCGGGAAATTGAGTGAACGATATTTTCGGCCAGCGGCGTGATAGTCGCCTATTCCAGGCGTTCAGAATCG